>ERZ894229.36-NODE-36-length-150959-cov-25.4347_pt1 | contig 150959 bp, 118 predicted proteins | sample MGYA00380295_ERZ894229 | MGnify/ENA primary metagenome ERZ894229 (study PRJEB32331, sample SAMN06328479) | human gut metagenome | biome: human gut microbiome; feature: stool | host: Homo sapiens | collected 2014-09-17 ...
TTATTAAAACACTGTAACCTCTGTTGAGAGGTCATAATTTACTGATATTCAAATTGGAATTTAAAATGAATGATTATGCATTTTCTTCAATCGCAGCCGGGCAATCGACGCCTTTCCGCTCTTGCCCAAGTAAGGGCTCTGCAACGTGGACGCGGAAGAACTGGATCAGCGGGCCTGTCAAAAAGGCGGTGATGATGGTGCCGACGCCAACAATAGCGGAGAGCTCGTTGTTTGCCAATAGGCAGAAGAGGGTGCCGATGCCCACGCAGACAAAGTCTGTGATGATGCGCGCCCAACGGAAGGCGATGCGGTTTTTGATTGCCTTCAAAAGGACATAGGCTGCTGCGTCATAGGGTGCGATGCCCAAATCCGCAGCCATATAAATCCCCGCCCCCGCACAGGTCATGACGATGCCAACCAGCAATAGGGCAATGCGCAGGGCAAGGGGGGATTCCATCCCCGCGTCTTGGGCCAGCCAACACACAAAGTCTGCAATATACCCCACAAATACCATATTGACGACGGTCCCCAACCCAATAAATGAACGGGCTGTAAAAAACACCACGATCAGCAACAGGATATTGGCGATCAACTGCCAGTTTCCAAAGCTCATGCCCAGGAAACCGCTGATGCCCATATTCATGCAGGAAAACGGGTCAACCCCGAATGCAGCCAAGCGGAGCAATCCCACGCTGATGCCGATCAATAAAATGCCAGCGACCATCATCGTCGCCCGCCGTCCCAATTGATGCCTGTATTTCTCCATAATCCTCATTTCCTTTCATAAAAAGCAAATATGGTTTCGTAAGAAAATATTCGTGCTCATTTTATATACGGGGATAATGGAAGTCAAGGGGATGTTTTGCCGAACTTGCAAGCAAGTTTTTGGATAAAAATCCGAACGTCCCTTCCTTCTCCGCTGCCCATCCTATGCATTTAAGGCCGGAATGTGGGCACTGTGTGCCCGCGAAAAACACACAGTGCCCATTGTAGCGCCTATGGTTGCCCAGCAAAGCGGCTGGGGCTTGTTTGTACACATCAGAAATGTATGGCGGCTTTGAAAACCAAACGCATTTACAGGACGGTAAAAAGGCGCGTGGAAGGCAGGGCGCGTGATTCCATATCCCCGGCGGCGTAGGAGGCTCCGCGCGGTTCCTGCATGGGCTAACGCCCGCCTTTATTGGTATTATAGCGCAAATGTGCCGCCGCTTCTTTTCATAAAGCGCCATATACTATAACAAAGACGACAAAACCATAAAAACGGCTGCCCGGCGAGAGGAACGGAGGGGGAACCCGGCGGGATTGGAGCATTGGCAATGTGGAAAAAAGATGGTATAATAAAAAAGGAGAAACGTGGGGATGTGAAACATATGCGGTTTTTAGCATACCATGGTACCGACCGGGAACGGGCGGAGAAAATTTTGGCAGGCGCGTTCCGGGTTAAGGCAAACGATGAGCATTGGCTGGGGAATGGGGTATACTTTTATCTGGATGTCTCTTTGGCGCGCTGGTGGACGACAAGGCCGACCCGGAAATTCGGGGAGGATGTACACAACCGCGCTGTTTTGGAGTGCGTCCTTGAACCCACTGGCCCAGTTTTAGACCTGCGCAAGCTGGACGACTACCGGTGGTTCGTGGAGGAATATGCGCAGGTGATCGACTATTTGATAGAGAAAACGCATGTGGAGCGGAGCAGCTTCAAAAAACTGCGCTGTTCGTTTTGCGATTATCTTTATAAGCAATACCGGTTTGATTTGATTGTGGGGACGTTCCATTTGCCGGAGCAGCCCTATTTGGACTTCCCACGCACACCGGATTTCGACCAATTGCAGCTCTCCTATGTGGAGACGCAGGTGTGCGTGTTCAACCAGGCCGCCATTATCAGCAAGCGGCTGATGGAGAAAGAGTGAACAGCCATGATGAAGCATAAGAAGATCGATGGGCAGCTTTTGCAAGAAGCCCTGAAAGAAAACGGGATCCAAGTGAAGCCCGCATCCGGCCTTGCGAAGCCAGGCAAGCTCGTCTTGACAGGCGAGGATGGAAAGGCCTATGCGGTTGGGAAAAACCTGGAGGTGGCCCGCGTCCAAACAGAGAACCCGGAGAGGACCATTTTGAAAGCGTCCGTCAAGGATGCTGCCGGGGAGCAGGTGGCCCAGATTGAGAAGGCGGTGGTCGTCCGCACGGTGGGCTTCGAGACGGCCCGTGCGAACGTTGTGAGGCAGTCCGAGGCGCTGGACGAAATGCACCGCAGGGTCGTGCAGGAGGGCATCCGCGTTGCAGCTGCACGCACCGCCCGTGGGGTGGCCGGGCCCAGGGGGAAAACGCAAGAAAAAGGTTCCCGCGCAGCGCGCCTGGTGCGCAGGCGTCTGAAGGGAGCGCAAGGTTAAAAATGAGATAGCCGCATCGGATGGACCATCCGATGCGGCGTTTTGCTGTCTATCGGGCTTTTGGGGAGCATATGGATAGGAAAGCCTCCCTCTTTTGGAAAGGAAAGGATTTGCAATAGTTCTTGCGAAGCGGGTCGAAAATGTTTATAATGAATCTATCCATTTTATCTTTTAGATGGGAATGCAATAGGCTGGTTGATACATAAAACGGCGTAGTTCAAACGCTTATATCTGATCGGGAAGAGAGGGTGTTTTCTATGTGGGATCGAAAAATTTTAAAATCCAATGCCAAAACGGCGCTGCGCGGCCGTTATTGGTTGGCGTTTGCCGTGGCGTTGGTGGCAAGCCTCTTGGCGGGGAAACTGTTCGCCGGAGGGCTTAATCCCTGGAGCTGGGGCCAGATTGGGGAGGCGGCTTCGAGCATTGAAGAGCAGATTACCCCCTATGACGAGCCATATTATTATGATTATTACGGGGATTTTGGCGGATATGGCGGCTACATGGACCCATGGGGCGACCCTTATGGGCGCGGATTTAACCATGGATACAACGCCCCCTATGGCAATTCCTATGGGGATGGATTTGGCGCGTATGACGGCGTGGTCATCGGCTTGTTGGGGACCATCGGCGTGTTGGCCTTTGCCTTTGGCACGGCATTCCGCGTCTTTGTCAGCAACCCGGTAAACATGGGAAAATGCCGCTATTTTGTACATAACCGCTTTGGGGACAGCCGCTTTGAACATCTCTTCGGCGCGTTCCGCCGCGGGTATCCCACAGCGGTGGGCGCGATGTTTACCACCGACCTGTTGATCGATTTATGGCTCTATATTCTGATCGCGTTGATGGCCGTCTGTCTGGTGGCTGTGATCGGCGGCGCCTACATGATGTCGCTGCTGATGATCGTCTGTCTTTTGTTGTTCATCCCGTATTTTATCAAGCTGTACCAGTATACATTTGTCAAATACCTGCTGGCGGACAATCCGCAGCTCAAAGGGACGCGCGCCCGCCAGCTCAGCACCATGCTCACCAGCGGGGAAAAGGGTTCCCTCTTTGTGCTCGACCTGTCCTTCCTGGGATGGTATTTCCTGGGCGCGCTCTGCCTGGGGTTGGGGCATCTGTTCGTCAACCCGTATTACGAAGCGACCAAGGCGGAATTGTATATCTTCCTGCGTGAGCGCGCCATCCAGAATGGTCTGCTCGATCCCAGGGAGCTGAACCTGTACCCGGTCCCGCCGGTACCCCCGTACGGGGTGCCGCAGCAGGATACGGCGTATGCGGCCTATCAAAAACCGGCGCAGGGAGGCCAAGGCCCCTCCTATGGCGCGCCGTCTCCGATGTATCCGGGCGCGCCGGTGCCGCCGCACGCACCCACGCAGGGGTACCCGCCCTATGGGACGATGCCGGGCAGCTACCCCAACCCTCCGCAGGGGCAAACGCCATACGGAGCCACGCCTCCGCAGAATCCATCGGCCCCGTATCCGCCGTGTGGCGCGGCGCCTGCGCAAAATCCGGATGCATCGGGTCCGCATGCGCCATATGGCGTGAATGCCCCTGGATATCCTGGGGCAGCACCGCAGGCGCCGGCGCCATGGGAACATCCTTCGGAGCCCGCGGCTGCACATCCAGCAGATCCGGGCACGCGGGACATCTTCCAGGCCCCGCCGCATGATGTGGCTTCGGCAGGGGCGCCAGAGGCCGGGCCCAAGGCCCCCGATTTGACAAAACATCCCCAGCCAGCGCCCACGGGGAGTGCTTCTGCTGGCGCAGGGCAGGTGGAAGACGAAGCCAATCGGAAGAACGATCCGGCATCGGAGGATTCCGGTGCAAACCAAGCCCCCCTACGCCGACCGCGCTTTGACCGCCTTTTCCTGGGAAAAGGCGGCAGCAGGGACGGGCGCACGGATCGATTTTGGATGGGAAAAGACCGAAAGCGGGCTTCGGGTTGGAAGTGGAAGAATTTCATGGAGAGAAAGAAGGATGCGTTATGTGGAGCAGGGAGATCCTGAAATCCAACGCAAAGATTGCCCTGACAGGGCGTTATTGGCGCGCATTTGTGGTGGCCCTGCTGGTGTCTTTGCTGTCGGGGCTTGCCAACTTGGGAAATACACTCAGCCGCCTGGCGGACACATATGAGTCCTTTTGGGGGATATGGGGCGCACATGATTTGGAAAATTTTTCGACACATGTACACTTTATGAATTGGCTGGATGCCTGGACGGTTGCCTTGGCGCTGTTTGGCTTCCTGCTTGCGGTCTTTGTGTACAATGTTTTCCAAGTCGGGCAGGCGCGCTATTTCGTACAGAACCATTTCGGAGGGACGTCGATCGAGACGCTGTTCAGCGGCTTCCGCAGCGGGTATGGAAATACAGTGGCGGCGATGGTTGTCACCGGCTTATATGTATTTTTCTGGTCGCTGCTGTTGCTCATCCCCGGGATTTATAAATCCTATCAGTATTTTATGGTGCCATACATCCTCTCCGACAACCCGCATATTCCCGGATACCGTGCGCGCACCATCAGCCGGATGATGACCGACGGGGAGAAGCTCAACATCTTCCTTCTCGACCTTTCCTTTTTGGGGTGGTATCTGTTGGGCACGCTCTGCCTGGGCGTGGGCGTATTCTTTGTGAACCCGTATTACGAAGCAACCAAAGCGGAGCTTTATATTTACCTGCGGGACCGCGCCATTCAGACGGGCCAGGTTAGCCCGGAAGAGCTGGGGCTGGTGTTCCATGCGCCGGGCGGGGAAAACCCCTTTGGCCCGCCGCCAACGTATATGAAGTAAACGTTAGAAAATGCCGCAAAACGGAATAAGCGGGCGATGCAGTGAAAATGATCCTGCATCGCCCGCCTTTTTATTTGCTGGTATGGTGTTACCACATGAATTTTTTCACTACCTGCCGGTAGACGTCTTTATAGGCGGATGCGTCGCCTTCCCCCAGGCTCAGCTCTTCGTTTGTCATGGAGGGGATGGAGAGCGCATCCCAGCTCAAGGGATAAATGACCGGATACCGGCCGAATTCATTCCAAAGAGGGAAGTATATTCCAGCTTCCTCTCCTTGGTCGAATGGATCGTCGAAAAAGAACAGATATTCCTTCCCCGGCTCAGAAGGCGCGTAAAGTTCAGAGCATCCCGGTGACCGTTTGATGGTTTCCACGCTGTCTTGGTTGTCCACATAATAAGGCTCCGAAATTTTGATTTGGTCGCCCACTTGCAGGTCCCCCTGGATAACCTTGGTGATTTCAAATGTGGAGGTCGTCTGTGCGGAAAGGACGCTCCGCTCTCCGGGTGCAGCGCCGCGGCCAAGATCGAGCACCTCGTCCAAATAGGTGATTTCTCCCTGTGCGTCGTCCAAGAAGGTCCCCCGGACAATCACCGCGGCGGTTTCGGGCATTTCGGATACGGTCCTTGGGATGCCGGCCGGATAATAGTGTTCGACCAGGGGGGATGCATTGTTGTCCGTCTCCAAGATCGCCTGATAGAGCGAATCATCCGGATAGGAGTTGCAGGAGCAAAACAGGGTAAGCAGCCCTAAGCACACAAGCACTGGCAAAGCTGTTTTTTTCCAGGTCACAGATATCGTCCCCCTCGTCTGGAGTTGCAGGATCAGAGAATAGATGGCCATTTTGCGTCTGATTATATTATAGAAAGAGAATAAATAGAGTTCTATTTGCAAATTACACAAATTTTACAGGGAGATTTAGGCCGAAAATCCAGATGGAAAAAATCCTGTGTGGTTGTGTCTCCTTTCCATACAGCACCTAGCATGGGAGCGCTTTTGCATGCAGGATGGCTTTTAACGGCGGTTGTCCCTTTGGGGGCTCCTCCTGACTCCTGGAAGCAAAAACGCCTGCCCCATATGGAGCAGGCGTTTCCTATTGCGGTTGGATCAACGGTCCAGGATTTCAATCCAGTAGCCGTCGGGGTCGTGGATGAAATAGAGGTCCATCGCGCGGTTTTCAAAGCAGATGCAGCCCATTTCTTCGTGCAGGGCATGCGCGGCGGCCTTGTCCTCCACGCGCACGGCGAGGTGGATCTCGTTGTCGCCCAGGTTATAGGGCTCGGTGCGGTCGCGCAGCCAGGTCAGCTCCAGCTCAAACGGCGTGGCGCCGTCGGAGAGGTAGACCAGGATGAAGGAGCCGTCCGGCGCTTCCTTCCGGCGGTGTTCCTTGAGGCCGAGTGCTTTGTCATAAAACGCGAGGCTTTTTTGCAGGTCAAAGACGTTCAAATTGGCATGTAAAAAGGTGGATTTCATATCCGTTTCCTCCGTGGTGGGATTTTTTTAAAGCATGCCATGATTTGCTCTTTTTATGATTGCAAATTCGAAAATAATAAAGCGCACGGCAAAAATCTGCCGGTGGGATGGCTCTGGATGGAGACCCAAAATTGCGGCCTTATGCGTAGAGTAAGCAGGCATCCCCACTGGTGGTATCCAGCCGGATGGATGCGCCGCCGTCTTTATAGCGGAATTCGTTGCCGCCCTGGAACCCGGGGAAGGCGCAGATCAGATCGCCCGACGAGCTGTGGAGCTGCGCCGTAAAGCCGTCGTTTTCCGGGAGGAAGAGAAGCACGTCGCCGGAGGTAGACTGTATCGTAGCGCTGGTAATCATTTGGCTGGTGCGCAGCGAAACGTCGCCGGACGTGCTGGTGGCCGTGATCTGGGAGAGCTTCCCGGAGATCTCCATGTCCCCGCTGGTGGTTTGGCAGGCCAACTGTTCCACAGTGACATCCCGGCAGAGAAAGTCGCCGTTGTGGGAGGCAAAAGCCAATTCCTGATAGACGCCGGAGAGCTCTGCGTCCCCGGACTGTGTGCGGACTTCCAGGCGTTCTGCTTGCAGGGCTTCAAAGAAAAGGTCGCCGCCGGCGGTTTCCAGGGACAGGGCGTCATAGGTTTCTTCCGGCAGGTAGACCTCCAAATCGGAACCGATCGAAAAGGGGAATGGGCCGATCGCAAGGCCAGCTGTCGTGCTGCCATCTGTAACCGTCAGAACACCGTCGCGGACGGATGCCTGGAAAAACTGCTCTTCCGGCGTGTTTTTGACCCCTTTTTGCACAATTTTGATTTCGGAGCTGCTGCTGGAGCGAATAGAAACGTCGCCGCCATTCCAACGGAGGTCCAGGGATTGGACAGGGTCTGTAAAGGTTTGCTCATGGACTGTCTGATACGAACTGTTGTGATACCAACCTCGCAAGGGCAGAAACAGCCCGCCCCAACCGCCATTGTACCACAGGTAACCAAAGAGTGTGGCAAACAGCACGAATACGAGGCTCCAAATACCAATGGAAACTTTTGCTGCGGTCTTGCCCATGTTTCTACCTCCTCAGGGCGACGACACCCTTGATAATATTTTCCACTGCCGCTGCCATGATAAACAAGATCCAGGAAAAGCTCCAGATGCCAAAGAGAAAGCTGACGAATAGATAGATCCCGACGACAATGCTCCAATAAGCGCCCTTAAAGGCGTTCAAAGCGTCGCGCTGCCGGTCGTTCTTCACATGCCATTCTTTAAATTCCTCGACAATCGTGTCGTCCGCGCGGGCATAATGCGGTTTCGTCATGCTGTTATAGATGAGCAGGCCCGTTGCAGCGGCAATAAAGAGGAACATTGCCCCGATTCCCCAAGGGCCGCGGAGCAAGATCACCATAAACGGGCTCATGATATACAGCGCCACCGCAATGGCGGTGCGCAGGGCGCGTATGCTCGATTCGCGCATAGGGGGCGGTTCAAGAGGGGAAGGGCCGCGTACGCTGTCGATCAGCTCGTCGATGTCGCCGATGCTGCGGATCACAGCATTATAAGCATCCTCTTCCGACATCCCCTGGCGCAGGCGGTCGTTGTATTTTTCCACCAGATTGGAGAAAAGTTCCTCGCGGAGATCCTCAACCCGGCGGGTTTTGGGAGCGTCCGCGAAGGCGTGCTCCAGATAGGCGCGAATTCGGTCAATCATAAATGATAGCCTTCCTTTCACAAAATCAGTTTGTCGATCAGGTCTTTGGTGCGTGCCCATTCCGCAACAGCGGCTTGGTACTGCGCCCGACCCTCCTCGGTAATGGTGTAGTAGCGCCGGCGGGCGCCCGTGGTTTCATCCCCCCAATAGGAGAGGATCAGCCCGGCCTGTTCCAGGCGGCGGAATGCCGTATAGAGGGTAGCCTCTTTGAGTTCGTATTGGTTGCCGGTTTTTTCTTGCACGGCTTTGTTGATTTCATATCCATAGCTGTCCTTTTCGATCAACTGCCGCAGAATGATGGTGTCCGTATGCCCACGGATCATATCGGCCGTGATGGACAATCCTGCTCACATCCTTTCTGAGTTATAATATAATACAATATACCTCATCTGCCAAGGTATATTGAAAATGAATATAATGAATTTTTTGGGGATGCAATAGGGGGCGCAAAAAGTTCGGCCGGTTACCGGACACTGGAACACATAGGGGACAAAAAACAGGCCGTCCCCGGGTCCCCGAGAGCGGCCTGTTTGGAAATTCGTATGTCACTTGGTCAAAAAGAGAACCCCCAGCGTGTTGGGCCCGCAGTGGCAGGAGATGGTGCAGCTTGCGCGGGTTACGCAGATTTCCCGGAAGTCCGCAATTTGCTGGATGGTGCTGCGGACGAGGTCGATGTAGTTTTGGGAAATCCCCGAGTGGGTGATAAAGACCCGGTCTAACACCAGGTCTGCGCGGTCCGCCAGCTTGTCCCGCGTGTATTGCGGCAGCACTTTTTCCAAGCTGCCGCGGTACTTTTTGCCGACACTCATCGCGCCGCCGCGAAGGTTATCCACCTCAATGCAGGGTTTCAGGCGCAGCAGGTTGGCGCCGAGCGCCGTCACAGCGGAGCAGCGGCCGCCCGCGTGCATGAACTCCAGGGTATCCAGGATAAAACTGGCGTGGGAATGCGCGGTGAGCGCAGAGACCTCCTGATAAATCTCTTTGGCGGACATCCCGCGGGCAATGCGCCGCCCTGCCTCGATCACCAGAAGTCCCATGCCTGTGGAAAGGTTGCATGAATCGATCACATAGACGTGCCCCAATTCCTCCGCGGCAAGGCGGCAGTTCTGGTGGGCGGCGGACAGCGCCGATCCCAGGTTGATGTGGATGACCTCATAGCCCTCGTCCACCCATTGTTTAAAATATTCATAGAATTCCATGGTGCTGATCGCTGCGGTTTTGGGAAGCAGCTTCTTTTCCCGGTAGGTGCGGTAAAGATCCTCCGGTTGGATATCCACGCCGTCCATATACTGCTGCCCATCCAAAAGGATGTGATAGGGGAAGTACTGCACTTGGTAACGTTCTTTTAGCTCTGGGCTCAGGTCACAGGTACTGTCTGCGCTGAGAATGATTTTATTGGCCATGCTTTCTCCTCCCGTACAGCCTTACGGCTGACCTTAACAAGACCCACACCGCCCAACCGGTGTGTTCCAAATTTACTGCCGGGCATCCCGGCGATTTTCCTTTATGATACCGCGTTTGGCAGTATTTTTCAATATGGCAATCGGCAAGAGGAAATTGCTTTTTTCCGACGGAGGGGATACAATGGAGGAAAACGACGGGGGAGAGAACCTATGGACTTACAAATCGTACGTGGAGATATCACGACCTTTCCGGTGGACGCCATTGTCAACGCCGCCAATACTTCGCTGCTGGGCGGGGGCGGGGTAGACGGCGCGATCCACCGCGCGGCCGGACCGGAGCTGTTGGCTGAATGCCGCACGCTGCACGGATGCAAGACGGGAAAGGCAAAGATCACGAAGGGATACCGGCTTCCCGCCAAATATGTGATCCATACGCCGGGCCCGGTCTGGAACGGGGGCGGGAGCCATGAGGCGGAACTCTTGGAGAGTTGCTACCGGTCCTGCCTGGAACTGGCGGAGGCGAATGGGTGCCGCACGGTGGCGTTCCCCTCCATCAGCACCGGGGTATACCATTTCCCGTTGGAACAGGCAGCGGAGATCGCGGTGCGCACCATCCTGGAATATGGGAAGGGCGGAACGGCCCTTGAAGTGGTGGAGATGGTCTGTTTTGACGGCCGGACCAAGGCTGCCTATGATGCAGCGCTTGCGAAAATGAAAGAGCGGTAAGCTTTTCGATGTGTGGCGCAGCGGCGTCCACCGGTTATAAATGGCTTATCGAACGGCTGGGCGTTTTCCTGCATTTGTAGGGCCCATTTTCTACCTATGGGAAAATGGCGGAATAATCGAATAAAAAGACTTACATAAAAGGGTTCGGGCAGCCTTGTTTGGTTGCCCGAACCCTTTTATTTGATCTTCTTTACCTACTCGGTGGGAGCAGACTCCTCCGAAAAGACCGATTCCAAATGGTCCAATAAAAATTGCTGCGCGCCGTAGTTGTAGAGGATGGCCAGATAGTGCGCGCCGGTCGAGTGTGCCTGCCGCCATTCGGAGGTGATGCCGATGGCGTTCCCATTGGCGGTCGGTTCCTTCTGGCGTTTGTCGTTCCGGATGACCTCCTGCAAAAAGCCCTTCCGCACCAGCCAGGCGGTCAGGTCTGTGGCCTTCAGCTTTTGCATATGGTCGAGGTCGGCTACGGCGTTGGCCGCCTGCACAAACTGGGAGATGGGGATCGGGTTGTGGACCAGTAGGACCTGTTGCTTTTGTTCCGGCGTCAGAGAGAACGGAGGCAGCTCTTTCTTGCGCACCTTGGCGGGGTGGCTTTCCTGTTCGATGGCGCGGTCGATCAGCGTTTCTACATAGAAGAAGCACCGGGAGATCCGGGCTTGGTGCAGCACGGTGTCGTGGGGCAACGGCCGGTCCGTGAGCGGGTCGATGCCGTTGGCAAGCTTATGTATATACTGTTTGGCGCGCTGCATGGTCTCCAATTCGGTCATGTTGCTTCTCCCTCCTCTTTCTTGGTGCGGCGCGGATGGGTGCGCGTCCGCTCGTAGCTCTCCCGCAGGATGTCGTAAAGCTCATCCAATGGGACGTCCGAATCTGGGATGACGGTGATCCAATGCTGCTTATTCATGTGGTAGCCGGGGTCGATCCCCTCGTAAACCTTGCAGAGAAAATCAGCCCGCATCGGGTCGCATTTCAAATTGATACAGAGATTGCCGCCGCGTTCATAGATCATCGCAAAGCACTTCCGGTTGGACCGGTGGCGGATGACTGTCCAGTTGGGGTCGTGGAAGGGTGCGTCTTCGTAAGAATCGGGAAAGGCCAGGCAGAGCTCTGCCAGCTCGCGCCGGGTCATGGCCTTCCTCCCGCGGCGATTGCCGGCGCATGGATCATTTGCTTTCCATCCATACGGATTCCTCCTATTGCAGCCCTTTGTGGGACTGATAAAATTCTTTTAGGTCCGCCTTGACCGGCCCGTCCAGCGCGTGCCAGCGCACGCCGCGCAGGGCGCCCTCCAAAGCGCATAGACGGTGGAAACAGGCAGAAGGGTCGGCGGCCTGGATGCGCAGCCACGCTGCGCGGCTCCCGGTTTCGCGCAGCGCCTCCGGCGTGGCGATCCCCACCGCTTCCAATTGTGCCTCTAAGACTTTCCCGATGTTTGGCAGTTTTGCGAGCTCTCCCAAAGTGGTTCCCCCTTTTATTGGATTGCCCTGCCGGACAGGTCGGTGAAACGGAACCCCGGCAAGGCGGTTTCGATGATGTCCCGGCATAGATTGACCCAACCGCCGCAGCGGTTGAGGATGATCGCATCCCCCGTGGCGACACAGTCCTTGTCCCAGAGCAGGGCGTCCGCGTTGGGGACGAGCGTGGCTTCCGCGGGGAACCCACAGCCCTGCGCGAAGGAGCGGATGTGTTGGGCAAGACGGCCGGAGTTGGAGACCGGAGCGTCGAGCACAAAGACGGCGCGTTCCGGTGCAAGGCGTGCAAGCGCATCAAAGAGCAATGCAAGCACGAGATCCGTCTTGTCGATCAGGCGGTAGCTCCCGTGCAGGCCGCAGAGGTCGCGCGCTGTGCCGTCCATGCAGAGCAGGACGGTTGAGCCGGACAAGGCCGCTTCCAGAGGAATGACCACGTTGAAACCGTCCAGCCACAGGGTTTTCCGGGAGAGGGAGCCGGTGATCTCCTTCTTCCGGCGCAGCGCAATATCGCAGCGGGAGGAGGTGGCGCGGATCAATGCCATGCGCTGCCGCGCCGAGAATTGGAACCGGTCGCCCACAAAGGAGACGGCCCGTTCGAGCTCGTATCCCCGGTTCAACAGGTAGGCGGCGTCGGCCTGCGCCTCTTGGAGCAGGCGCAGGGAATCCCCCTGAAAGTCGCGCGCGTCTGTGGGGACAAACCCGCGGCGGACACACTCCGGCATAGCGTTCCCTCCTCCCCCGGCCCGGCCGGTTGTTGATAAATTTAGCTTACTGGCATTTTGGCTGAATGTCAAGCCGTTGCCGGGCGCTGCGAGGGCCGGTGGACGGTGCCCCGTCAGAAAGGGCGCCGGCGGGGGAATGGGAACAGGGCGGCGCGGAATTACATCCGCGCCGCCCTGTTTGGGATTCGATCTTAGGTTGGGAATGGCTTAAATTTGTGTTTGTTTGCACGGTTCGCAGTCCAACACGGCGGAGGCCATGCGTTGTACACCGGCATCGGACAGGTCGCACAGGCATACGATTGCATCGTGGCGCGCGTCCGATTCAGACAGGCCCAGCTGTTTCCGGAAGAAGGAAAACAGCAGGAGATAGTCGGTATAGAGCTTGTTGGAGAGGCGCGCCCCCTCCGGCGTGAAGGTTGCGGCGCCGTAGTACTCCTTTTCGATCAGTCCGTCTTCCGCCAGGGCGTTGAGCATTTTCGAAACACTGGGCTGCTTGACGGAGAGCGAAGAGGCGATGTCCTTGGAGTGGACCGCGTTTCCATTCTGGCCCAACTCATGGATGATAAAGAGATAGCGTTTTTTTCCTGAAGAGAGCAATGGAAGAGGCCCCTTTCTTTCTATACGGGCGTATGCGCGATGGTCAGCTTGCTTTGTGCTTCTGGGATTGTTCCGCACCATGGCAGCAATGCGAGCAACCGGCGCAGCCGCCGTTGCAGCCGCCTTTGCTGCTGCAATCGCATGTGCCGTGCTTTATCAAATGGCGGATGGCCAGGCCAAACAGGACAGCGAGTGCCGCTGCAATGAGGAAGGTTACCATAAAACCGCTCCTTTCATAGGGGGGATTATGCGTTTGCCGCTGCCGAACGGCGGCGGAGTTCCGCGGTACGGTTCGGGTCCGGGCGGAACAACAGGAAGAGCAGCAACGCAAGAATGATGATGGCCGCTGCGGAGCCGATGGTAAAGCCGGCGCCGGAGAAGAGCAGGCTGAACTGGTAGAGCATCAACGCCACGCAATAGGCGAAGACACATTGATACCCAATGGCAAAGGCCGTCCATTTGGCGCTCGCCATTTCGCGCTTGATCGCGCCGATGGCCGCGAAGCAGGGCGCGCACAGCAGGTTAAATGCCAGGAAGGAGAGTTTTGCGCCCATCGTGGGAAGCATAGTGGAAACCGCCGTCCAGAGGCCGGGGTCGGTTTCGCCTGCATCTGCCAGGCCGAAGAGCACGCCGAAGGTGCTGACCACGTTTTCCTTTGCCACCAGGCCGGTGATCGTGGCGACAGCGCCCTGCCAGTTGCCAAAGCCGAGCGGCGCAAAGATCCAGGCGATTGCGTTGCCGAGGTAAGCCAGGATGCTGAAGTCCATCTGGTTGACCACAGGGTCCTCCATGTCCAGCATACCGAAGGTGGCGCCGCCGCTTGCCCAGCCGAAGTTGCTGAGGAACCAGACGACACCGCAGGCGACGAAGATTACCGTACCAGCTTTGATGATAAAGGCTTTGCCGCGCTCCAGCATATGGATTAGCACGCTTCTCGGGGAGGGGATGTGGTACTGCGGAAGCTCCATTACGAACGGGGCAGGGTCGCCCGCAAACATCTTAGTCTTTTTGAGGATGATGCCAGAGACGATGACCGCTGCAACCCCGAGGAAGTAGAACAACGGCGCCACCCATCCGGCCTGTTCCGTGCCGAACATGGAGCCGAACATCAGCGCGATGATCGGCAGCTTGGCGCTGCACGGGATAAAGGTGGTGGTCATGATGGTCATACGGCGGTCTTTTTCCGTTTCAATGGTCTTGGTGGCCATGACGCCTGGCACGCCGCAGCCGGAGGAAATCAGCATCGGGATAAAGCTCTTTCCCGAAAGGCCAAACTTGCGGAAAATGCGGTCCATAATGAACGCCACGCGCGCCATATAGCCGCAGTCCTCCAAAATAGCGAGGAAGAAAAACAGGATAAGCATCTGCGGGACAAAGCCAAGCACAGCGCCGACGCCGCCGATGATGCCGTCTACAATCAGGCCGTTGAGCCAATCCGCAGCGCCAGCGGCTGTCAGCCAGCCGCCCACGGTGGGTTGAATCCACTCGCCGAACAAGGTGTCGTTCATAAAATCTGTGACAATCGTGCCGATGGTTGTCACCGTGATATAATAGACGGCAAACATGATAACCACAAAGATTGGCAGGGCCAACCAGCGGTTTGTGACAACCCGGTCGATCTTATCGCTCATCGATAGGCCAGAGCGCTTTTTATGTACACAGTTTTTCATGAGCTTGGCGATGTAGGCATAGCGCTCGTTGGTGATGATGCTTTCGCTGTCGTCGTCCAGCTCTTTTTCTACGGAAGCAATGGCTGTTTCCAACGCATCCTTCGTCTGGGCGCTGAAATTGCACTGCGCCATGACCCGCTCGTCGCGCTCAAACAGCTTCACCGCATACCAACGCTCATGCGCCACGGGGACTTGGCCATGTACGGCCTTGGCGATATGGTCAAGCGCTTCTTCAACGGTTTTGGTGAATTCATGCTGTGGGGCGGAAGCCTTTTTTGCCTTTGCAAGGGCGATGGCGCGCTCTGCCGCCTCCATGGAGCCGGTGCCTTTGAGGGCGCTGGTCTCGATGATTTCGCAGCCCAGCGCTGCGGAGAGCTTGCGGGTGTCGATGGTGTCGCCGTTCTTTTTTACCAGGTCGATCATGTTAAGGGCGATAACCACAGGGATGCCCAGCTCCAAAATCTGGGTGGTCAAATAGAGGTTGCGCTCCAGGTTGGTCCCGTCCACCAGGTTGATGATGGCGTCGGGTTGTTCGTTGAGCAGGTAGTCGCGGCTGACCACCTCTTCCAGCGTGTAGGGGGAGAGGGAATAGATGCCCGGCAGGTCCGTGATGATGACGTCCTTGTGCCCGCGGAGCTTGCCCTCTTTCTTTTCGACCGTGACGCCCGGCCAGTTGCCGACATACTGGCTGCTGCCAGTCAGGTCGTTGAACATGGTAGTCTTGCCGCAGTTCGGGTTGCCGGCAAGCGCGATTTTCATTTGCATTCCGATGTTCCTCCTCGATACAATTGTTAGTTATGGCTAACTTATGGGCCTTTTATCATCTGGATGGAAAACAAAGCGCTGCGCAGTCGGATACCGCGGCAGGGCCTTTGCAAGCGGCCTGCGCATTTGGCGTTCCCGCTCCATCCTTCATCTGAAAGTCCGCAGCCCGTCTGGGGTGGGGCCGCCCTAGGCAGGGCGGCATTCAAACGCCTTATGCTTCCAGAAGAATGTTTTCCGCCTCGCTCTTGCGGATCGAAAGCTCGTAGCCGCGCACGTTGATCTCGACCGGGTCGCCCAGAGGCGCAACCTTGCGCACATAAATCTGTGTGCCCTTTGTGATGCCCATATCCATGATGCGGCGCTTGAGCGCACCTTCGCCCGTAAGCTTTGCCACAGATACGGTCTCGCCGCACTTTGCTTCCTTCAATGTTCTCATGATGTTCCCTCCTAAATGAAATCAGGCTGTCAGGATACGGCTGGCCATCGATTTGCTAATCGCCACCCGGGTCCCTTTTACATTGACGATCATGTTGCCGTTCAATTCAGAAACGACCGAAACCTGCGCGCCCTCTGCAAAGCCAAGGTTCTGCAAAAAGCGGCGGACTTCATCTTTTCCACGGATGGCGTGGACTTCCACCGTCTTGCCCGCTTCCGCCATGGCCAGCGGCATCAACATGACCTGTGCGGCCGGTGCGGGGGTTTCCTGCACAGGCGTATGCAGAGCAGCTTCTTTTGCCAACATCTCCGTCACTCCTTTTAAAGTTAGATTAGGCTAACTTTTAAACATTTTATTAGGGGTTAGCTCTCGCTAATCCCATTTCTGCGGATATTAGTTTACACCAGCTAACTTGCGTTTGTCAATAGGTTTCTAAAATTTTTTCCAGATTACAGGAAACACGCTGGCCAGCTGGAACCCGCGGGAAAGCTTGGGGAAAGCAAAAGGCCCGGCGGGTCTGCCGGGCCTCTGCGACTAAGGAAGAAAATATCTGTATGGAGTACCTTGTAAGCGGTGTTAGAGGTTAGAGGAGACGCCGAGCCGGATGCGGCAGGCACCCGGCAGCCGTCCCGTATGGAGTACCCTATAAGCAATTTGTGATGACACTTGATCGCAATATTAAAGCGGAAGCGGGGCCGGATGCGGTTGGCATCCGGCGGCTTTCCAAAAAATGGGATACAAAGAGAAACCCACTTAAAACGCAGAGAACCGCTTGCCAAACGCTTCACATTCGGCTTCGTCGGGCGCGCCGTTGGCCATTAGGCCCTCTTCAAAGAGCTGCGCCCCGTCGCCGGAGACACGGTCCTGCCAATCGCGCATCCACTGCCCGTCGCCCCAGCCGTAGGAGCCGAAGAGCGCGACCTTCTTGCCGGAAAGGCTACCTTCTACATCGGCAAAGAAGGGCTCGAATTCGCTTTCTTCCAGGACTTCGTCGCCCATGGCCGGGCATCCGAACGCAATCTTGTCGTATTGCGCCACGGCGGAAGCGTCAGCCTCCGAAACCGGCATCACGTCGGCATCCCCAATGCCGGATGCAATGGCGTTCGCCATGGCCTCGGTATTGCCGGTGCCTGTCCAATAGATCACTGCTGTTTTACTCATAGCAAAAACCTCCTGATCTGCGCGGCGCTGTTGGGAATGCTTCCCCACCCGCGCGGGTAAGTTTGTCGGATTTTCCTTATATACAGGTATGCTGTTTTATGCAGCGGGAAGTGCGGCGAGGATATGTAGGAAAGGCACGCCTTGCTCCAAATGGTTGCACAAGGCCCGCGAACACTGCTCATATTTTTCAAACAGGTGTTTCGCATATGCTTCATCGCCGTATACTTTCCACATGCCGCAGCATTTGCAGTTGCGGCCTTTTTCCCGGATGAAGCCGGTCACGTCCTCCATAGGATAGCCCAGGAAGCAGCCGATCTCGTGGGGGAACCCTTTTTCCAGGCGGGCCCGGCGTTGCAGCCAGGCGAGCATCGCGTCCATCCCCTCTGTGACGGGATAGCCAAACCGGATAAGGCAATCTTGGACGTCTGGGCGGCGGAGCTGCTGTTTTAGCAGGCGTTCGCGGTAGACCAGCGTCAAGGTGCGCGCGCCGCATGCACAGATGGAAAATGTCCGGATGCCCTTTTCTTCCAGGAGTGACCGGTAGGCGGAGAGCGATGCGCTGCAGGAAGCAGGGCAGGAAAAAAGGTTGGACGGCTTCATTCCCGCGAGAACCGGGGCGCAGTTGCGCGCCAAAATGGATTCTACCGTATCCGCCATGGGGTTCCCTCCTAAATATTGGTTAGTCATAGCTAACTGATTGGTAAAAAGAAAAAACAAGTGGAAAAGAAGCGCTCCAAAAGCCTGACAATTCTGTGGGGCCGATACCGGCCGGGGCAGTGGCGCTTCTTGCTGGCTTTGGTGCGTATGGCCCCGTGTGCCATCAACGCAACGTAGGCTTGCAACCAGCATCCGTTTTTTGATTAGCATCTGCTAACCACGGCTCTATGGTACCATGCGTTCCAGAGGATGTCAAGCGGTTTGCAACATGTTAGATAAGGATAAGATAAATCGCCAGGGAAAGGGCGGGCTGCGGGCAGGGCCTTCCCGCTTTCTGGGAAGGGAGGTTCCATGGCGCTCTTTACAAAAATGGCCTGTTGGGCAAGCGGGCGGGCAGATTCCCGCCCGCCAATATAGCAAGACGATGGCCCTAGGCGATTCTTTTTCAAAATACCTGGCAATCGTTTGAAATGCCTTTTATGGATAAATTTCTCAAACATATGGAGAAATGTTTCATTTAGGCAAAGAGAAAATAAATTTGATATCTTGCCAAAGAATTTTGTATGGATTCTTCTGCTTGGCATCTTTATTATAAAGGCGTACGCATATATGTGCAAAGTTTTTGAGCATAGTGATGGGTTTCCCTAAGTGTGAAGGCTTTTTTTCAAAGGTGCCTTTCATAAAGGGGAGCATATATATACGGAAAGCGGGGTAAGCGGCACGCGGGATATGTAAAATTGCTGTTTCGCTGTGCTTTGGGCCTAAGGTCTTATATCTGAAAGACTTGCAGGAAAGAAAGGAGGAGGTTGCAGAATAGAAGAAAAGGAGTCTACGGCATTATACAATGGAAGGAGAAGAAGTATGAAAACAGCATGGCAAAAGTGGACGGCCTGCCTCCTGGCAACGCTGATGGTCCTCGGCTCTGTGTTTGCCGGGCCGGGCGTTGCGGCATGGGCGGCCGGGCCGGACGATGGCAATGCCGCGGCATTGCCGAGCTCCGCAGCGGAACCCGGCAGGGAAACCATCAATTTCAACAACGATTGGCTGTACTATAAGGGTGACATCACCGGTGCGGAAGCGGTGGATTTTGAGGACAGCGAATGGCTCTATGTGAACCTGCCGCACAGCACGATCCACTATACCCCGGACAACTATTATCAGAAGGACCTCGGGGTCTTCTGGTACCGCAAGCACTTTACCGTACCGGAGGAAATGCAGGGCAAAAAGCTCTACATCACCTTTGAGGCGGCGATGCAGGCCGCGGAAGTGTGGCTCAATGGGGAGAAAGTTGGCTCCCATCAGGGCGGCTACACCGCGTTTGTAATCGACCTGACCGATTTCGTGTCCTATGGCGAGGAAAACGTGATCGCGGTGCGCATCGATACGCGCCCGAACACGGCCTTCAACCCCGGCAAGACCAACCCGGACTTCCAGTATTTCGGGGGCCTGTACCGGAATGTATACCTCACGGCGATGGACACGCTGCATGTGAGCGATGCGGTCTATGAGAACGAGGCCGCAGGCGGCGGGCTCTTCCTGACGGCCCCCTCCGTCACCAAGGAGAGCGCTACGGTCAAGGCGCAGACCGACGTGAAGAACGAAGGGGCGCAGGCGGAAGAAACTACGGTCCGCACGGAGATTGTGGATGAGGACGGTTCGGTGGTCGCCGCAAAGGAGGATACCGTCTCCATCCCGGCGGGCGGCCGCTATGCGTTTACCCAGGAGCTGGTGGTGGAAAACCCGCGCCTGTGGTCCGTCAATACGCCGGAGCTCTACACCGTGCGCACCACGGTCCTGACCGGCGGTACGGTCCGCGATTCCCTCGAGACCACCTACGGCATCCGCAAGGTGGAATGGAAGCGCGACGGCTGCTACATCAACGATGAATTTGTGGAACTCAACGGTGTAAACCTCCACTCGGAGACGGGCATGCTCGGCAACGCGCAGTCCAACGACGCGATCTTTGAGGAGATCCGCCGCTTGAAGGAGTGGGGCTTCGATTTCATCCGGATGTCCCACTACCCGCACGCGCCGGCGTTCTACGCTGCGTGCGACAAATACGGCGTGGCGGTGATCGACTGCCTCTCCGGTTGGCAGCAGTTCAATAACACCGACAGCTTTAAGAATGCAACCTATCAGGAAGTGCGTGACATGTTCCACATGAACCGCAACCACTGCTCCATTGTCGCATGGGAACCGAGCCTCAACGAGAGCGGCTACAACCAGGCGTGGGCAGAGGAAGTCCATCGCATTTCCCATGAGGAATATCCGACGGACGGGGATTCCCGCATCTATACCGGCGGCTGGAGATACTGGAATGTGTACGACATGGGCGTCGGCACCCCGCAGGCAAACGTCATCGGCGACGCTGCCACCTACAGCGACAAGCCGGTGATCGTCAGCGAGTACGGCGATTGGAACTATGGCGGCTACACCTCCACCACCCGTGTGACCCGCGAGCCGGCGCACACGAAGTTTAATGGCGGCGACGAGGGCATGCTGATCCAGTGCGACAACCTCCAGGAATCCATGGCCCTGAACCGCAGCCAGGAGTGGGGCGGCGCCTATGCCTATTGGCAGTACGCTGACTATGCAGGCTTTGATACCACGGACCTCACCTACTGCGGCGTTGTGGATATCTACCGCATCCCGAAGTTCAGCGCATACTTTGTGCAGAGCCAGCGCGACGCGGACATCGACCTGAGCGAGTATGGGATTGACACCGGCCCGATGGTCTTTGTGGCCAACACCTGGGCCTCCGATTCTCCGGACCAGGTCCGCGTATTCAGCAACTGCGACGAAGTAGAACTCTTTGTCAACGGCGAGTCGATCGGCAGGCAGACCCCCGACACGCAGATGTGGGGGCCGCACGGCGACGGCAGCCCGAATAACTACCCGGCCGAAGGCGCGGGCAAATACATCAGCACTGAAAACCTCAAGCACCCGCCGTTCACCTTTGACCTGAGCGCCTACACGCCGGGCGAGGGCACCATCACGGCGGTCGGCTATATCGATGGCCAGCAGGTGGCGGAATATGTCCGCCGCGCGCCGGAAGAAGCCGCGCAGCTCACCCTTGAGGCGGAAAACGACGAGCCGCTCAAGCTGGACGGCAGCACCGCCAAGCTGGTCTGGGTCGACGTGCGGGATGCAAACGGCACCGTGGTCAACACGGCGGACAATGCCATCACCTTCTCCGTGGACGGCCCCGGCATCGTGGTCGGCGACAAGACCGAGGCCGACGAGGGCCAGGCGACCAAGACCATCACCGCATTGGGCGGACAGATGGGCGTTTGGGTGCGCAGCAAGCGCGGTTCGGGCGACATCACCCTGACGGCGACCTCCAATGGGCTCACCACCGCAACCCTCACCATCCCGACCGAGACGGTCGAGGGCCTGCCGGAAGTCCCGGAGGGCGGCGACGCAGACGAGGCGGATTATGTGGCGCCGGAGCAGCCGGCCACCGACAACCTGTTCCTCAATAAGCCCGCGAGCGCCAGCAGCGAAAACACCAGCAGTCAGCTGGGCGTCGAGGCTGCGGAGCGCGCCAACGACGGCGACGAAACGACCAAATGGTGCGCCAGGGTGACCGACACAAGCGACAGCTCGGTTGGCCCGCACTGGTGGCAGGTTGACATGGGCGACACCTACAACCTCGAGAGCGTGGAAATCCTCTTTGAGATGAATACCAATTATAAGTATCAGATCGCTGTCTCCGACAGCCCGGACATGACGCAGGCCGATGTGGTCGTGGACCGCAGCAGCAATGCGGAGAGTGTCCAGCGCGTGACGGAGAACATCGACCGGGAATGCCGGTATGTGCGCGTGTATGTCAACTGCCCGGCTTCCAACATCTGGCCCTGCATTTTGGAGGTCAAGGGCGTGGGCGAGAGCCTCAACACCAACGTGGCGCTCGGCAAGGACGCGACCGCCAGCCGGGAGGGCTCCGGCCATCCGGCTTCGGACGCGGTGGACGGCGACCCGAGCACCTATTGGACCAACGCGGCGATGGGCGCGGCCAACTGGCAGGTGGACCTCGGCGGCGATTACCAGATCAACCAGGTGGACGTGGACTTTGTCTGGGGCGACGGTTCCCTGATGCACAACTTCACCCTGCAAAGCTCCATGGACGGCAACAGCTGGACCGATGTGGCAACCTACAGCGGCCCGGATAAGACCGCTTCCCTCCAGGTGGATACGCTTGCCCGTTACCTGCGCGTATACAATCTGTATGCGGGCGACGGCACAAGGGATTGGACGGAAATCGCAGAATTCTGCGCCTACGGCTCCGAGGCGGCGGAAGAGACGCGCCTGGATTACGGCGCCCCGTCCTATGCGAGCTCCAGCGCGGCGGACAGCGACCCGTCCTATGGCAACGACGGCGACCCGGCCAAGTATTGGGTCCCGGCGCCGGACGATGCATCCCCGTGGTGGTACTATGACGCAGGCGGCCTGTACGATATGAGCAATGTGCAGCTTACCTGGAACAGCGAGCAATCCCACCGCTATACCATCGACCTCTCCGTGGATGGGGAGACCTGGACCACCGTCGCCGACCATATGGACGGCAGCGAAGCGTTGACCCTGACGAACGACGACATCTCCGGCTTGGCGCGCTATGTGCGCATTTCGCTCCCGGCGGGCAGCACCGAAGGGTTCTGGATCAACTCCACCGGCCGCGAGGCCTCCGCAAGGCTGGTCACAGGCGTGGAAACGCTGGACAGCGTGGAAGCGTATGTGGGCACGGCGTTTGAGGACCTGGACCTGCCGGACGAAATCAGCGCCACCCTGGAGGGCGACCTCTCGACCAAGCTCCCGGTGGTCTGGGATGAGGACAGCTACCGCGCGGATACCGCGGAGGAACAGACCATCACCGGCACCCTGACGATGATCCCGGGCGTCAAGAACAGCGACGGCGTGAAGGCTTCCATCGTCGTGGACGTCCAGGAGATCCCGGAGCAGACCGTTTCCATGGCCTTGACGGCGCCGGAAACCGTGGCGCCGGGCAGCACCTTTACCGTAACCCATTCCTTCAGCGGCCTCGGCGAGCTGATGGATCCCCTCTATATCGTCCAGATGGACCTCACCTATCCGGAGGGCCTGACCTGCGAGTCGGTCGTCCCGAATGAGGGTATCGACGGGAACCTGACGGTCGGCATCCACAACGACGAACAGAAAGTGACGATCCTTTACGATAGCAATACCTTTGACGGCCTGCCCACGGACGCGAGCGGCCTGTTTACCGCCACGTTTGCGGTGGACGAAGCGATGGCGGAAGGCGATTACACCATCGGAATGGGCAATGTGATCGCCCTGACGGTGGACGGCAACGACGTCGGCAGCGCGCTGCAGAATGCGGCCGTGCAGGTTGGGCAGACCGCGCCGGAGACGGCGGACCTGACCGTGACCTTTAACGGCAAGGATGCAAAGCTGTGGATCGACGGGGAAGAGCAGACCATCGCCAACCTCCTCGGCACCTACAAGCAGGCGGACGTTGCAAACGGCGAAGCGCTCACGTTTGACTTCACGCCGGCGGTGGACGGCAGAATCTTCCGCGCGGTGACGGTGAACGGCGGCGAGCCGGAACTCATCGGCGAGGATTCCTATACATATACCGGAACGATGGACACCCTGAACCCGACGCTTAGCTTTGCGTTTGAGACGGTGAGCAAGACCACCCTGCAGGCGGTGATCGACTACGCGCAGGCGCGCATCGACGCGGGCGACGTGGACAACCTGGTCCCGGCGGTGCAGGAGAAGTTCCAGAAGGCGTTCGACGCGGCGGTCGAGGTCAACGACGACCCGGCGGCCACCCAGGACGCGGTCAACGAGGCGTGGAGCAACCTGCTGGACGCCCTGCATTATCTGGACTTCACCGTGGGCGACAAGACAAAGCTCGAAGAGCTGGTTGCCATTGCGGAGACGCTGGACGAGGCCGACTATACAGCGGCGAGCTGGGAGGCATTCCAGGATGCGCTCGCAGCAGCACAGGAGACCGTAGAAGATGAAAACGCCGTCCAGAACGACATCGACAGCGCATACGATGCGCTCTACGACGCGATGATGGACCTGGCCGGCACGGCGGACCGCACGACGCTGGACATGGTCATCGCAGAGGCGGAGGCCATCCGCGCCGGCCTGGACAGCTACCTGGAAGAGGGCAAGCAGGAATTCCTGGATGCCCTGGAAGCAGCCAAGGCGATCGGCAACGACGCAACCCAGGCCGAGGTTGACGCAGCGGCCGAGGCGCTCAACCGGGCGATGGCGGACCTGCGTAAAGCGCCGGACCGCGAAGAGCTGGAAGCGCTTCTCAGCCGCATGGAATCCAAGGACCTGAGCAGCTATACCGCATCCAGCGCAGCGGCGTTTACCGCGGCGAAGAACAACCTGGCCGCGGTACTGGCGAAGTCCGACGCAACGCCGGAAGAGCTGGCGGCAGCGCAGGACACCGCGCTGCAGGCGGAAAAGAACCTCAAGAAAAAGACCCAGAACAGCAGCTCGCAGGGTTCCTCCTCCAGCAGCCCCAACAGCGGCAACGCCTATGGAGCGGCTGGAACGGCAACGGTGAACCCGGTGGTCAATGCGGCGCAGTCCGTTGTGGAGCAGACTTCGGTCCGCAGCGATACGACGCTCCCGTTCACCCTGACCAGAGGCAGCGCGTACTGCTTCAAGATGACGGTGCTCAACGGCAGCAATGTGATGCCGAGCTTCACCGTGGGCAATGGCAGTGTGCTCAAGACGCAGTTTGTGGCGAGATCCGGAAATGACTACTACTTCCGCGTCTATGCAACCGGCAAGCCGGGCGAGAGCACGGGCGTTTATACGACCCTGCCCGGACAGAACCCGGTCCGCCATTGCGTTGTGACCATCGGCTAAATGCAGAATCCTGCAATCCCCTCGGATGGGAAGGCCCTTGCGCGGGAGATGGAATGGCATCTCCTGCGCGGGGATTGCGGATTTGCTTTCCTGGGGACGCCCGTCCCGCGAAAGGGGCGGGGCGGTTCCGGAACGGTGGAGTGAAAGGAAAGGAGAAGCCTTATGAAAGTGAAGAAACTGGTTGCCGGCATCCTGGCGGGCGTGATCGCCCTGTCCGCTGCGGGCATCTCAGCGTTCGCCGTGCTGTCCGACGACAGCAGCGAATGGAACGGGCAGCCCGAGGTTGTCCAGGTAAACCGGGAACCTGCCCGCGCGACGGCGTATCCGTATGAGTCGGAAGAAAAGGCGCAGGAGAACGACCCGGCGCAGTCGGCCTATTACAAGCTGCTCAACGGCGACGATTGGAAGTTCAGCTGGGCGGAGAAGCCCGCCGACCGCATCAGCCAGAAGGACGGCGCGTTTGCAGACGCCGGCTATGACGACAGCGGCTGGGACGACATCACGGTCCCGCTGAGCTGGCAGACGGTCAAGAACGAGGATGGCAGCTTCAAATACGACGAGCCCATCTATGCCAACCAGGATTATCCCTGGAAATACAATTCGCAGGACGCGAATATCCCCACCGGCGCAGCGCCGACCAACTTCAACCCGGTCGGCACCTACCGGAAGGTTCTGCCGGACGTTTCTGCATGGCAGGGCCGCCAGGTCTTCATCACCTTTGAGGGCGTTGAAGACGCGATGTACCTCTATGTCAACGGCCAGAAGATCGGCTACGGCGAGGATATGACCGCCCGGCAGGAGTTTAACATCACCGATGCGCTCGATTTTACCGAGGGCGCGAAGAACGTTGTGACCGTCGAGGTCTTCCGCTGGAGCGACGGCAGCTGGATTGAGAACCAGGACGGCCTGCGCCTGTCCGGTATCTACCGCGATGTGTACCTGTTCTCCAAGGACGACATCGAGATCCGCGACTTCACCGTCGTGACCGACCTGGACAGCGAATATGTGGACGCAGACCTGAACACCGAGGTGGAACTGCGCAGCTTTGACGATGCGGACACCGCGGGCATCACCGTGGAGGCGCAGCTCTACGACGCGGAGGGCAACCCCGTGGGCGAGCCGATGACGGCGGAAGCGCCCGCCTTTGCGGAAAACAAGGCGGTTGTGAACCTGACCGGCCATTTTGAAAACCCGCTCAAGTGGAACGCCGAGCATCCGAACCTGTACCGCATGACCATCTCCCTCAAGCGCGGCGGCGAGCCGGTGGAAAGCACGGCGGTCAACGTCGGTTTCCGCGAGTTTGATGTAATCAACCGCGGCACCACCAATGCACAGATGGTTTTGAACGGCGAGCCGGTCTACTTTAAGGGCGTAAACCGCGGCGAGATGTCGCCGGAGACGGGCCGCCACCTCTCCCACGAGGAGATGGAGACGGACATCAAGCTGCTCAAGCAGTACAATCTGAATTCGGTGCGCACCGCGCACTATCCGGACGACCCGTATTTCTATGAGCTGTGCGACAAGTACGGCATCTATGTCATGGACGAGGCGAACAACGAATCCCACAACGGCCGCAGGCTGAACCCCGGCGTACCCGGCGACATCCCCGGCTATGTGGTCGCCTGTAAGGAGCGCGCGGTCAGCATGTTGGAGCGCGATAAGAACTATCCCTGCGTGCTGATGTGGTCCCCCGGCAACGAGGTCGGCACCGGCAAGTCCCTGGAGGGGATGCTCCAGTACTTTGACGAGAACGACCCAACCCGCCTGATCCACTACCAGGGCTGGAACGACAGCCCGTATGTTGACATGAAGTCGCAGATGTACCCGTCCTATACCGGAAGCCAGAGCGTTGAGCAGAACGGCCAGCGCAGCACGCTCCCATTCGTCATGTGCGAATACGACCACTCCATGGGCAACAGCACGGGCGGACTGAAGGACTATTGGGACATCATCCGGCAGTACCCGAACCTCCAGGGCGGCTGGATCTGGGACTGGGCGGACCAGTCGATCAACACCCAGATCCCCGGCGCGGAGCCCGGCGAGACCTTCTGGGCGTATGACGGCGCTTGGGACGTCTATACCGGCAAGAACAATTTCTGCGGCAATGGCTTGGTGGGCCCGGACCGGTCCATCCATCCGGCGATGTATGAGGTCAAGAAGGTCTACCAGTCCTTCCAGATGACGGCAAAGGATCTGGAAGCGGGTGTGATCACCATCACCAACGAATACATCGATACGAATGCGAACGAGTACGATATGACCTGGGAGCTGGTCCGCGACGGCGAAGTCGTTGCGAAGAACACCCAAACCGCAGACGTGCCGCCGCAGGAGACGGTGGACGTCGCGCTGGAAGGCTACACCGCACCGGCGGATGTGCAGCCCGGCGAGGAATGCTTCCTGAACATTTGCTTTACCACCAAGGAGGACTGCTGGTGGGCGGACGCCGGCCATGAGGTCGCAACCGAGCAGTTTGCATTCGACGTGGCCGAGGACAATCTGCCGGAGATCGACGAGAGCAGCATGCCCGCGTTCACCGAAGGGCAGATCCAGGAGAGCGATACAGCGCTCACCATTGCAAACGATACCTTCAGCGTAACCTTTGACAAGGCGAGCGGTAAGCTCACCTCCTATACGTCCAACGGCGAAGAGCTGCTGGCGGAGACGCTGGAGCCGAACTTCTGGCGTGCGGTCACCGACAACGACGTCAAGACCTCCCACGACGCAAAGTGGCAGGACGCGGTCAAAGACGCGGAAGTCACGGGCTTTAACGTCTTCCAGGAGGAGAAAAAGGTCATTGTCACAGTGAATATGACCATGCCTTCGGCGGCGGATTCGCAGTATGCCTCCACCTTCACCGTCTATTCCGACGGCAATGTGGTGGTGCGCAGCACCCTGATGCCGGACAGCTCCATGAACAACCTGCTGCGCGTCGGCATGCGCTTGCAGATGCCCGCCGGCTATGAGAACATGCAGTGGTATGGCCGCGGCGAGGCCGACAGCTATTGGGATCGCAAGTGGGGCTATGACGTCGGCGTATACAACAGCACGGTGGGCGAACAGTTCACCAGCTTCCTCAAGCCGCAGGAGATGGGCAACAAGGCGGATACCCGCTGGCTGGCCATCACCAACGATTCCGGCGACGGCCTGCTCTTCGACGCGCAGGAGGTTGTGGAAGTCAGCGCTCTGCATTATACCCAGGAAGATCTGGAGCAGGCGCGGTATCTCTATAACGTAGAGGGGACCGAGAATACGGTCGTCACGATCGACCAGCATCAGATGGGCCTGGGCAGCGCAAGCTGCGGCCCGGAGACGCTGGAGCAGTACACGCTGCCGGCCGACCAGGCCTACACCTACCTGTTCCGCATGAAGCCCATCCACAACGCGACCACGGAACAGCTCATGGCGGATAGCAAGGCCGCGCTGCCGGACGACACCACGCTGGTGACGGACATCCAGATCGACGGCGAGTCCATTGAAGGCTTCAACAGCGACATCCTCACCTATACCTCCCGCAAGAGCCCGTCCGCGGGGATCCCACAGGTCACCGCCACCGCAGCCAGCGACGACGTGACCATCACGGTGCAGCAGGCGGAGGCAGTCCCGGGCCAGGCGGTTGTGACGGCCACCAGTGCGAGCGGCTTCCAGCGCGTCTATACCGTGGACTTTATCTTCAATGAGTATGTCTACCTGTCCGACCTGGAGGAGACCTCCGAGACGGTCGGCTACGGTACTTTTACCAAGGACGCCAACCTGAGCGGCGACAAGATCAGCGTCTATCAGGATGGCAGCAAGGTCACGTATGACAAGGGCATCACCGCACATGCGGCCTCCGAAGTCGTCTATGACCTCACCGGCCTCGACGCAGAGCGCTTCCAGGCATGGGTCGGCATCGACGGCATCAACCGCAACAACAATGTGCGCGGCGTGAAATTCCGCGTGCTGGTCGACGGCGATGAGAAGTTCGTGTCCAACGAAATGAAGGGCAGCGGCAGCAACGCGGAATATGTGGATGTCGACATCAGCGGCGCCACGACGCTGACCCTGATTGCCGATTTGACCACCAGCTCCAACGGCAACTGCCAGACCGTCTGGGCGGATGCAAAGATCAAGGTGCGGGCAGAGAGCGAAGAGCTCTTCCTCTCCGACGTCCAGGAGGAATCCGCCGAGGTGGGATATGGCGAGTTCACAAAGGACGCAAACCTACAGGGCGGTGAGATCACCGTCTATCCGGACGGCATGAAGACCTCGTTTGAAAAGGGCCTTGCCGCGCATGCGGCCTCCGAGGTCGTCTATGACCTGACGGGCCTCAACGCAACCCGCTTCCAAGCGTGGGTTGGCATCGAGGACAAGGACCGTGGACAGGACGTCAAGGGTGTGATTTTCCGCGTGTTGGCAGATGGGAACGAAATCTTTGCTTCCAGCGAGATGAAGGGCAGAAATACCAACGCGGAATATGTGGACGTCGATGTGACGGGTGTGACGAAGCTGACTTTGATCGCAGAACTGACCAGCAGCAGCAACGGCCGCTGCAACACCGTCTGGGCGGATGCAAAGCTGCTCGTGACGGGCACAGAGCCGTCGGAGCCGCAGTTTGAGGTCGCAGAGGGGTCGGATGCGAAGATCACCACCGACGGCGATACGAAGATCCTCTACAACGTCCCGGCAGGGGCGACGACCGAGGACGTCGCCGCGATGCTCAAGCCTGTGCAGGGCGGCACGCTGGAATTCATGGAGGCGACCGGCGGTTCCATCGACGAGGGTTCGACGCTTGTCTCCGGCTACATCGTGATCCTGCGTGTGAACGGCACGGAAGAGGACCGCATGAGCGTGGCGCTTCTGGGCGACATCAACCCGGACGGCGCGGTCAACGGTTCCGATGTGGAGCTGGTCCGCCAGTCCATCGTGGGCAACCGCGACTTGGAGCAGGTGGAAATGCTCTCCGCCGATATGAACGGCGACGGCGTCATGGATGCGCACGATCTGTTCCTGATTAAACAGCAGGCCAATTAATTGGCACGGATTTTTCGCAATAGAATCTCCCCCCGGCGGCCTTTTGCAAGGCTGCTTGCGGGGGGCCCGCGCTTGGGGATAAAGCACGGTGACCCTGGAAAAACAGGCAATCAAAACGGCCCCTTGTTGTAGAAGCAACTACAACAAGGGGCCGTTTTCCTGTGTACATACAAAAGGAACTATGGGCCGTGCGGGAGCGCTCCGCCGGGAACAGCGCCCTCTGGCGCAGCTTTCTCCGCACAATGTAAAAATTTTGGTCTGAAAAGCGCATCAAAGGGCCCGCTAGGAAAGACGCCCGGTTTCCCGTGCGGGAAAAAGGGCTGCGCCCAGGAGCGAAGACCGCCGTGCCGTGGGAGGGTTATCCTTCCTCCAACCCCATCACATCGTCCACCGGGAGGGAGAGGACCACGCCGTGCGCCTCGGTCCTGAGGCCGCAGGCTTGGCTGATCGCAGACATGATTTCCCCTTTTTTGTCCCGCGGGACGACAATCATCACAAAGTCCTGTTCCTCCTGGATGGGGATTCCGAAGTGCTGGCTGGCGCGCTCTGAGTTCCGCCGGCGGCCCTTCACAACCGTGCCGCCCCGCGCCCCGGCGCTCCTGGCTGCGTCGATCACGTCGTCGCTGCACCCGCTCTCCACAGATACCCAAATCAAAGAAAATTCCGAGCTCTCTTTCATTTCTGCTTCGTCTCCTTTTTGTATGGCTTCCACCGCGCTGCGCGCTTCGTCGTTCAACATCTGTAACATATGGCTTTGAATGCCGCTGACTGGAACCGTGATGGCGATGCCGCCGCCCTTATGTGCAAAGGAGCCGTGCTGGTGCAAAGACGCCAAAAGCGGTTGGACCAGGAATTTGGGGACAAACGCTGTGGTGATGATCCGCGTCGTGCCCCCCAGCCCAAAGAGATCCAGAATCTCCGATGGGGCGGTCCCCTGCCCGCGGGCTTGGAAAAAGATCGGGATATGCATGCTTTGCAAGACCTCTTCCAATCGTTTTTCCTCTTCTTCCCGCGTGATTGTAATGAGCATCCGAAAAAGAATCCGAAGTTTCTCCTGTTCCGGCATACTTATTCCTCCTCCAGTTCAATGACGATATCATCCGACAGCTGTGCGGAAGGCTGCGGGACGGTTTTGGATTTGTGGGCATAGACAAGCCCCATAATTTGAATGGCGATCAACGGGGCCAGGGCCACCAAAGCGACAATCCCAAAGGCATCCGATACGACGTTGCCGCCGATGGCGGTGCAAGCCCCCATCGCCAGGGGCAGCAGGAAGGTGGACGTCATGGGCCCGCTGGCCACGCCGCCGGAGTCGAAGGCGATGCCGATGAAGACCGGCGGGACAAACCGGCAGAGGACCAGCGCTAGAGTATACCCGGGAATGAGGATCCAATAGATGCTGATCCCCGTCAGGACGCGGACCATGGCCAACGCAACCGCGCAGGCCACGCCGATGGAAAGGGCGGCGTTCATCATCCCGCGGGAGACGGTCCCGCCGGTGAGGTCCTCCACCTGCTCGTTGAGCACCTGGACGGCGGGTTCCGCTTTGACAATATAATACCCGATCAGGATGCCGATGGGGATCAAAAGCCACTTGAGGTTCCCCTCGCCAAGGCCGCTGCCCAGCAGGCTGCCCACGGGCGCGAAGCCGACGTTCACGCCGGTCAAAAACAGGACCAGGCCCAGGTAAGTGTACAGAATTCCCACGCTCATACGGAACACCTGCCGTTTGTGGTAATGGCGGGTGAAAAGCTGAAACAGGATAAAGACACCCGCCACCGGCAGGATGCTGATGAGGACCTCTTTGGCATACTGGGGGATAGCCAAGAGAAATTGCATGGCCACGTCGTGGGTGGTATGCACCGGCGTGATCTTCACCACCTCATAGACCGCGTCCGTCGGGTGGTAGAAGATGCCCAGCAGCAGGACCATGAGGATGGGGCCGATGCTGCACAGGGCGATAAAGCCGAAGCTGTCGTTGGCGCCGTCCTTGTCGCTGCGGGCGGCGGATAAGCCGACGCCGAGCGCCATGATGAAGGGGACGGTCATCGGCCCGGTCGTGACGCCCCCGGCGTCGAACGCCACCGCGATAAACTCCGAGGGGGCGAAGAAGGACAATAGGAACAGCAGTACATACAGGACCGTGAGCATTTTTGCAAGGCTGATTTTGAACAGGATGCGGAGGACCGCGATGGTGGTGAAGACGCCCACGCCGATCGCCACGGTCCAGATCAGCACCTGGTTGGGGATCGAGGCCACCTGGTTGGCCAGCACCTGCAAATCGGGCTCAGAGATGGTGATGATCGCGCCCATCGCAAAGCACACGGCGGCGATCCACAGGATGCTCTTGCTCTTTACCAGCCTGCCGCCGACGCCCTGGCCGAGCGGCGTCATTGCGATTTCCGCGCCCAGCTGAAAAAAACCCATGCCGACGATCAGGAGGACTGCTCCTGTGAGAAACAGCATGAGGGTTCCGACCTCCATGGGCACGATCGTAATACTCAAGAGCAATACGATGGCAGTGATCGGCAGCACGCTCGCCAGGGACTCCTTGATTTTTTCTTTCAGTTTCTCATTCATTTTGCGTAAGCAGACCTCCTTTGTTCGATGATTGACGCATTCGATTGTTTCCCGGGGGAGCGGAACACAACCCCGGGACGCAGCGCAGCCCTCAGTGGGATTCCATATAGTTGCGCAGGATCTTTGTTTTGATCCGCAGATAGGCTTCGGCGTCCTCCGGCCCGAGCAGCTCCAGCGTTTTGGCGACCGAATCCACCACTTCGGCGCGCTTTTTCTGGATCATCTGCACGCCCGCGTCCGTCAAATAGACCAGGATTTTCCGATTGTCCTCCGGGTCTGCGTTCCGCGTGACCAATCCCTGCTCCTCCATGTGGTTCAAAAGGGCGGCGATGCGTGCAGTGCTGACCACCAGGCCCTTGCTCAGATCCTTGGGATGCACCAGCCCGGCGTGCCCCATCAGATAGTTCAGGACAAACCATTCCCCTTTGGACAAGCTGGACAGCTCCCGGCAGGCAGGGACCTGCAACAGTTGCCCTTGTAATGCAATCCACTCGTTTGCGAGGGACTTGTAATCCATTCTGCTCACCCCGGTAAAATAACTAATGATATTAGTTATTTTACCGGAATCCCTTTAGAATCTTATGAACAGGATGTAAACTTTTTGCCAGGAATTTTTGGCAGGCGGCACGTGGGGGGACTTTTTTCAGGCGCGCTTTGCATATGCGCGCTCTATGGCTTGGATAGCCGCTTAGGGGAAACGGCCCCGTGTTTTTCCGCCGCCCAGAAAAATTTTTGTCCGGGGCCATTTCCCTCTTGACATGGAGTCCACTCCAGATGGTAAACTAGACAAGCTGGTTCCTGCGAAACCGCCCGGCAAGAAGCCGGGGAAACCGGCCGAAGCCGGATTTTGGGCCAGCGCAACCATTTGCCGCTTCTTTTTTGGGAAGGGGCATTGCACCATGCAACAACATCGATACCAGGAAGGTATCTGCTTTCAGGAGAAAGCGGGTGCCTTCTTTTTTTATCGAAAGGAGCTTTTATGACGCTGGAACAATTTTTTCATGCGCATCCGCGGGCGGCCGTCGCCTTTTCCGGCGGGACGGACTCGGCGTTCCTGCTGTGGGCGGCCAAAACCTATGGGTGCGATGTGCATGCGTACTATATGAAGACCGCCTTCCAGCCGGCCTTTGAGCTGGCGGACGCCCGGCGGCTCGCCGGAGAGCTGGACATCCCCATGACGGTCATCGAGACGGACATCCTGGCCGTGCCCGGCGCGGCGGCCAACGGGCCGGACCGCTGCTACCACTGCAAGCGGCAGCTGTTTTCCGCGCTCTGGCAGCGCGCCCGCCGCGATGGGCACACGCTCTTGCTGGACGGTACCAACGCCTCGGACGACGAGGGGGACCGGCCCGGCATGCGGGCGCTGCGTGAATTGGAGGTCCGCTCCCCCCTGCGGGAGTGCGGCCTGACCAAGGACGAAGTGCGGCGCCTGTCCAGGGAGGCCGGGCTGTTTACCTGGGAAAAGCCCGCCTATGCTTGCCTGGCTACCCGCATCCCTACCGGCACCCGCATCACAGCGGGGGACCTGGCGCGGGTGGAGCGCGCGGAGGACGCCCTTTCCCGCCTGGGGTTTGCCGATTTCCGGGTGCGCCTGCGGGAGGACGGCGCGCGCATCCAGGTGACGGCGGCGCAGATGGCGCTGGCCCGGGCAAAATGGGAGGAAATTTTGGAGCAACTCAAACCGGATTTTACGGACGTCCTGCTGGATCAAACGCCGCGGCAGGCGTCCCGATGAGGAGGGAACCCGATGGACAATAAGCAGGAGATTCTCCGTCTGCTCCGCAGCGTGGCGGACGGGACGACGGCGCCGGAGGACGCGCTGTTGGAATTGAAGGAGTCGCCCTTTGAAGATTTGGGCTATGCAAAGGTGGATTTCCACCGGAGCGTCCGGCAGGGAGCCGCAGAGGTGATCTATGGGGCGGGCAAGACCCCGGAACAGATCGCGGGGATTGTTTCCGCGATGGGGGAGCGGGGCTGCCGCAACATCCTCATCACGCGGGTCTCCCAGGAGGCCGCGGACCGGGTGGCGGAGTCGGTCCCCCTGGAGTACCATCCCCTTGCAAAGCTGGCCGTGGCCTTTCCCGCCGAACGGAAGCAGCGCGGCAACATCGTGGTGGCCACCGGCGGGACGAGCGACATGCCGGTGGCGGAGGAGGCCGCCCTCACCGCGGAAGCCATGGGGAACCAGGTCACTCGCCTTTATGATGTGGGCGTCGCCGGGCTGCACCGGCTGCTGTCCAATTTGGACGTGTTGATGCGCGCCCGCTGTGTGATCGCCGTGGCCGGGATGGAGGGCGCGCTGGCCTCGGTCGTCGGCGGGCTGGTGGACTGCCCCGTGATCGCCGTCCCCACCAGCGTGGGCTATGGGGCCAGCTTCGGCGGCCTATCCGCACTGCTGTCCATGCTCAACTCCTGCGCCTCCGGGTGCAGCGTGGTGAACATCGACAACGGCTTCGGGGCCGGGTATCTGGCGAGCCGGATCAATCAGATGGAAGGTTTGGAGGATTGAGGAAATGAGAACGCTATACATCGAATGCAACATGGGAGCGGCGGGCGATATGCTGCTGGCGGCGCTCTATGAACTGTTGGAGGATAAATCCGCATTTTTAGACACGATGAACGGCCTGGGTTTGCCCGGCGTACACCTGGAAGCCGTGCCCGGGACCACCTGCGGGATCGCTGGGACCCATATGCGCGTCACGGTGCACGGCGAGGAGGAACATGAACCCGCCGCCGGGCACGGCCACGGCCACGCGCACGGGCATGACCATGCCCATCCGCACGAACATGCCCACGCCCATGCGCACCACCATGCCACGCCGGGGCATATCGCGGAGATCATCGACGGACTGACGCTGCCCGATGCGGTCAAGCAGCACGCGCGGTCGGTATACGATGCGATTGCGGTGGCGGAGGCCAAGGCCCACGGCTGCCCGGTGGGCGACGTCCACTACCACGAGGTGGGGGCTTTGGACGCGGTGGCCGACGTCACGGGCGTGTGCTACGCCCTGCATCTGCTTCAGCCGGAACGGGTTGTGGTCTCCCCCATCCATGTGGGGAGCGGCACGGTGCGCTGCGCCCACGGCGTGATGCCGGTGCCTGCCCCCGCAACGGCGAACCTCCTGACGGGCGTGCCCATCTATGGCGGCGCGGTGCAGGGGGAGCTCTGCACACCCACCGGGGCGGCCCTGCTGACCCACTTTGCCGCTTCCTTCGGCCCCATGCCGGTGATGTCCGTGGAGGCGGCCGGCGTGGGGATCGGCACGAAGACGTTTGAACAGGCCAACTGCGTCCGGGCCTTCCTGGGGGAGACGGCGGACGAAACAAACGGCGAGATCGTGGAGCTAGTGTGTAACATCGACGATATGACCCCGGAGGCGCTCGCCTTTGCCAGCGCCCGCCTGCTGGACCTGGGGGCGCTGGACGTCTATACGGTGCCCGGCACCATGAAAAAGGGCCGCCCCGGTCATGTGCTCACCGTGCTGTGCCGCCGGGAGCAGGAGGGGGAGATGGCCCGGCAGGTCCTGGCCCAGACGACCACAAACGGCCTGCGCGTGCGGCGGTGTGGGAAGTATTTCCTGACCCCCGGGGCGGGCGAGGCCGCGACCCAATGGGGGCCGGTCCGTGTCAAATGGGCGCGGGGCTTTGGCGTCACCCACTGCAAGCCCGAGTACGACGATGTGGCAAGGCTGGCGCGGGAGCACGGCGTCCCCTTCCAGCAGGTGCAGACCGACGCGGTCCGCAACCTGCCCGCAGAGGGGGAGGAAACGCGATGAAGCGTGCATGCAAGATCGTTCTGTCCCTGCTCCTGGTGCTGGCGGTGCTCTGCGGCTGCCAGAGCGGGCAGCAGCCGGACGCCCCGTCCGGCGGACAGGCGGCGGAGGATTCCGTGGTCATCGCCCTGGACACCAATTCCGAGCCGGAGGCCGGGTTTGACCCCGCCTATGGCTGGGGCGCGGGGGAGCATGTCCATGAGCCCCTGATCCAAAGCACCTTGACGGTCACCGACGCCGGCCTGAACATCGGCTATGACCTGGCGACGGGCTACTCGGTCAGCGACGACGGCCTGACCTGGACGGTGACCATCCGCGATGATGTCTCCTTCACCGACGGCGAACCGCTCACCGCCGAAGACGTGGCCTTTACCTATAACACCGTCAAGGAGGCCAGCTCGGTCAACGACTTTACGATGCTGGACTATGCCGAGGCGGTGGACGATACGACGGTTCTGTTCCACATGACCACGCCCTTCTCCATCTGGCCGTACACCATGGCCATCGTGGGGATCGTACCTGAGCACGCTTATGACAGCGCCACCTATGGCGCGAACCCCATCGGGTCGGGCCGCTATCTCTTAAAGCAGTGGGACCGCGGCCAGCAGGTCATTTTGGAGGCCAACCCGGACTACTACGGCGAAGCGCCCAAGATGAAGCGGGTCACCATCCTGTTTATGGAGGAGGACGCGGCGTTCTTGGCTGCGCAGGCCGGGCAGGTGGATGTGGCCTATACCTCCGCCACGTATTCCGACCAGGCGGTGGACGGCTATACACTGGCCTCCTACCGCACGGTGGACAACCGGGGATTTAACCTGCCCGCCGTTCCCGCCGGGACGGACGCCAACGGGCGCGCGGTGGGCAACGACTTTACAGCCGACGTGCGGGTGCGCCGGGCGATCAACATCGGGATCGACCGGCAGGAGATGATTGACAACGTGCTGAACGGCTACGGCACGCCCGCCTACAGCGTCTGCGACCAGCTGCCGTGGTACAACCCGGCGTCCGAGGTGGCGTATGACCCGGAGGGGGCCGCCGCCCTGCTGGACGAGGCGGGCTGGCATATGGGCGCGGACGGCGTCCGGGAAAAGGACGGCGTCCAAGCAGAATTGACCCTGCTCTATTCCAGCGACGATTCGGTGCGGCAGGCCCTGGCCGCCGATTTTGCCAACCAGCTCGGCGAGCTGGGGATTTCCGCCTCCATCGAGGGCGTCGGGTGGGATACCGCGTACGACCGCGCCCTCTCCGAGCCCCTGATCTGGGGCTGGGGGGCCCACACGCCCATGGAGCTGTACAATCTTTATCACACCATCGGGGACACCGGTTCCGCGCAGTATTCCCCGTATTCCAACCCCGCGGTGGACGCCTATATGGACCAGGCGTTGCAAAGCACCGATTTGGAGGCGTCCTATGCGCTCTGGCAGAAAGCCCAGTGGGATGGGGCCACCGGCGTGACGCAGGAGGGCGACGTCCCCTGGGTCTGGCTGGTGAACGTGGACCATCTCTATTGGGTGCGGGACGGGTTGCAGGTCGCGGAACAGAAAATCCATCCCCACGGGCACGGGTGGTCCATTGTCAACAATGTGGACCAATGGAGCTGGGCGTGAGGATGTGGGGCAACGCCAGATTCGATTTTGAAAGGGAGGGACAGCTGTGAAACACCGCCTGCAATTTGCGGGGAAAAAGCTGCTGCGCATGGTGCTCTTGCTGCTGGGGGTGAGCCTGGCGGCCTTTCTCCTCATGTCCCTTTCGCCCCTGGACCCCCTCCAGACGAACGTGGGCCAGACGGCCCTGGGGTCCATGAGCCCGGAGCAGATTGAAAAGCTTCAGGACTACTGGGGGATGAATACCCCGCTGGCGGAGCGGTATCTGGGCTGGCTGTCCGACGCGCTCCACGGGGATTTCGGGGTTTCACTGCTCTACCGCCAGCCGGTGCTCCAGATCATCGGCCAGCGCCTGGCCAATTCCCTGGGCCTGCTGTTCGTTGCGTGGGTGCTGTCCGGCGTTTTGGGGCTGGCGCTGGGGGTGACGGCCGGATGTTTCCGCGGCCGCCTGCCGGACCGCCTCATCCGGGGCTACTGCCTGCTGATTTCCAGCACCCCCGCGTTCTGGCTGGCGCTCCTGCTGCTGATGGTCTTTTCCGTCTGGCTGGGCTGGCTGCCGGTCGGTTTGTCCGTGCCCATCGGCGTGGAGGCCGGGAGCATCACCCTGGCGGACCGGCTGTACCATGCCATCCTGCCCGCGTTGACCCTGAGCATCACCGGCGTGGCGAACATCGCCCTGCACACAAGGGAGAAGATGATCGGCGTGATGGAGTCGGAGTATGTCCTGTTTGCGCGGGCGCGGGGGGAGTCCCGGCGGTCCATTGTCCTGCGCCACGGGCTGCGGAACGTCGCCCTGCCCGCGATCACATTGCAGTTTGCGTCCATCAGCGAGATCATCGGCGGTTCGGTGCTGGTGGAGGAGGTCTTTTCCTACCCCGGCCTGGGGCAGGTGGCGGTGGACGCCGGGCTGGGCAGCGACCTGCCCCTGCTGCTCGGCATCACCGTGGTGACCGCCGCCATCGTCTTTGCGGGCAACCTGATTGCCGACCTGCTCTATGGCGTGGTGGACCCGAAGATCCGAAGGGGGGCGGCGCGGTCATGAAGGCATGGAACAGCCGGAAAAAGGCGCTGCTCCTTTTCTGCACCGCCGCCGTGCTCCTGTGCGCGGTAGCGGTTGCGGGGATGCTCCTGGAGGGCCGGGCGATGCAGACCGACTTCTCGCAGAAAAACCTGGCGCCCTCCCTGCAATATCCCTTCGGGACGGACTGGATGGGCCGGGATATGCTGGCCCGGACGTTGACCGGCCTGTCCCTGAGCATCCGGATTGGGGTTCTCACCGCCGCGGTCAGCGCGGTGATTGCCCTGGCCATTGGAATCGCCGCGGCCCTGCTGGGCCCCAAGGTGGACGCGGCGCTCTCGTGGTGTATGGATTTGGTGATGGGGATTCCCCATATCCTCCTGGTGATGTTGATTTCGCTGGCGTTCGGCCGGGGATTCACGGGGGTGGTCGCGGGCGTGGCCCTGAGCCATTGGCCCTCGCTGAGCCGGGTCATCCGGGGCGAGGTGCTGCAACTGCGGCAGGCGGCCTATGTGCGGGCCGCGGAAAAGCTGGGCGTCCCCCGGCGGCGGGTCGTCCGGCGGCATATCCTGCCCCATCTGCTGCCGCAATTTCTCACCGGCCTGATCCTTCAATTCCCCCACGCCATCCTGCACGAGGCCAGCGTGACCTTTTTGGGGTTTGGGCTTTCCCCGGAGCAGCCGGCCATCGGCGTGATCCTTTCGGAGAGCATGCGCTACCTGACCACCGGGAAGTGGTGGCTGGCGCTGTTCCCCGGGCTGGCCCTGGTGCTGGTGGTGCTCCTGTTCGCGGGGATGGGGGAGCGCCTGCGCCGCCTGCTGGACCCGGCCAGCGTCCATCAATAAAGGAGGAATCCCATGGAACCGATCTTGGAAGTGAAAGGGCTGTCCATCGCCTTTCAACAGTATGACGCGGGGACCCGCCAACGCCGGTTGCCGGTCATCCGCGACCTGTCCCTGTCCATCGGGGCCGGGCAGGTGGTGGCCGTGGTGGGGTCCAGCGGTTCGGGCAAAAGCCTGCTGGCCCACGGCATTTTGGGAATCCTCCCCTACAACGCCGCGATGGAGGGGGAGATCCGCTATGACGGCGAGCGCCTGACCCCCGAGCGTGTCGAAGCGCTGCGGGGCCGGGAGATCGTGCTGGTCCCGCAGGGCGTGACGTATCTGGACCCGTTGATGAAGGTGGGGCCGCAGATCCGCAGAGGGAAGCGCTCACCCGAGGCGCGCGCCAAAAGCCGTTCCGTCTTGGAGCGGTACGGGTTGGGCGCGGAGACGGAGGAACTGTACCCGTTCGAGCTCTCCGGCGGGATGGCGCGCCGGGTGCTGATCTCCACCGCCGTGATGGAGACGCCCCGGCTGGTCATCGCGGACGAACCCACGCCGGGCCTGGACGCCCGTGCCGCGGGCCGCATCCTGGGCCACTTCCGGGAGATCGCGGACGCGGGCGCGGGGATGCTCCTGATTACGCACGACCTTGAGCTGGCCCTGACCATCGCAGACCGCGTGGTGGTGTTCTATGCCGGGGAGACCGTCGAAGAGGCGGACGCCGCCGATTTTGCCGCGGGCCGCCTGCGGCATCCATACACGAGGGCGCTGTGGCGCGCCTTGCCGCAGAACGGCTTTATGCCCATCCCCGGCGCGCAGCCGTATCCCGGTGAGATTGCAGGCGGGTGCCTATTCGCCCCGCGCTGCCCGCATTGCCACCCGGCGTGCCGTGCGGCGGTTCCATACCGGGAGGCGGACGGCGGGCGCGTGCGCTGCCTGTATCCGGAGGAGGGAGGTACCCCATGAGCCTGGAAGCCAAAAATCTGTCGTTCCGCTACCGGCGGGGACAGCCGCCAGTGTTGCAGGCGGTCAATCTGACCGTGCACCCCGGCGAGCGGGTGGGGCTGCGCGGGCCCAGCGGCCGCGGAAAGACCACCCTGTGCAAGCTGCTTGCCGGATACGAGCGGCCGGGCAACGGGCAGGTCCTGCTGGACGGCAGGCCGCTCGCCGGTTTCCGCGGGTGCTGCCCGGTGCAGCTGATCGGGCAGCACCCGGAGACGGCCGTCGATCCGCTGCTCCGCCTGGGGGACACCCTGTATGAGGCAGGCCCCGTGGAAGAGGAGGTGCTGGAAGCGCTGCACATCGCCCCCGCCTGGCTGGACCGGTATCCCACGGAGCTCTCCGGCGGGGAGCTCCAGCGGTTTTGCATCGCCCGGGCGCTCCGCCCGGAGACCCGGTTCCTGCTCTGCGACGAGATCACCGCCATGCTGGACTTGGTCACGCAGGCGCAGATCTGGGAATTCCTGTTGGATGTAGCCAGCCGCCGGGACCTGGGCCTGTTGATCGTGAGCCACCAATCCCTGCTGTTGGAAAAGCTGTGTACCCGCATCGAACAGTTGGACGTTTGACGTCCGCTTGCACAGAATAAAAGAAAAAATGCATTTTCCCCCTTGACATGGAGTTTACTCCAGGTTGTAGCATACAGGATAGAGGATGCTGCCGGGACAGCCGGGGCATACAGACGTACTACAAAAGGAGGATTCCAGCATGGAGAAGGCAACGGTCTATTTTACAAAAGATCTTTCCGCGAAAGGTCTGATGAAGGCATATAACGCCCTTGGCGTCCAGCTCAAGGGGAAGGTGGCCGTAAAGATTTCCACCGGGGAACCCGGCGGCCACAATTTTTTGCAGCCCGCTTTGATCCAGGACCTGGTCAAGGCGCTGAACGGCACGATTGTGGAGTGCAATACCGCCTATGGAGGACGGCGCTCTTCTTCGGAGGAGCATTGGAAGGCCATCGAGGAACACGGGTTCAAGGCCATCGCGCCCTGTGACATCATGGACGAAGAGGGCGACATGGCGATCCCCGTGACGGGTGGCAAACACCTGAAGGAAAACTATGTGGGCACGCATCTGAAAAACTACGATTCCATTTTGATGCTCTCGCACTTCAAAGGGCACGCCATGGCGGGACTGGGCGGCGCGCTGAAAAACATGTCCATCGGCGTGGCGTCGGCGCGCGGGAAGATCCAGATCCACAACTCCGCCAAGAGCGAGGTCTTTGAGGACTGCTTCACCGCCGACCAGGATTCCTTCCTGGAGTCCATGGCGGATGCGGACCAATCCGTGATGGATTTCATGGGCCGGGAAAACATCGTCTACATCAACGTGGCCAACCGCCTGAGCGTGGACTGCGACTGCGATTCCAATCCCCACGATCCGGAGATGGCGGACATCGGCATCTTTGCCTCGCTGGACCCGGTGGCCGTGGACCAGGCCTGTGTGGACGCGGTGTACCATTCCCCGGACGAGGGTAAGGCGGCGCTGATCGAGCGCATGGAGTCCCGCCACGGCATCCATACGGTGGAGGCGGCCGCGGAGCTGGGCCTCGGTTCCAGGGAATATACGCTGGTCAACTTGGATTAAGACATTCATAAGGATACCCACAGCAAAACAGAATCCGCAGGGATGATCCGCACGGCAAAAGAGCATCCCTGCTTTTTTGTCTATGGTCGGACACACCGAAAGCAAAACAACAGGAAGGAAGAACTCTGTATGCAATATCGGAAATTGGGACGCACCGGCTTGCAGGTCAGCGAAATCGGCCTGGGGTGCGAAGGATTTGTCCTGAAGGACGACGCCTTTGCCGGGGAAATTTTTCGGACCGCTTTGGAAAGCGGCGTGAATTGTATGGATTTATATACGCCCAATCCCGACGTACACCGCCGGGTGGGACGCGCGATCCAGGGCCGCCGGGAGGCGTTCGTGTTGCAGGCGCACCTATGCACCATCTGGGAAAACGGCCAGTACCGCGCCACACGGGACCCGGAGGAGGTCCGCGCTTCCTTTGAGAAGTTGCTGAAAAACCTGGGCACGGATTACATCGACATCGGGATGATCCACTATGTGGATTCCGTTTCGGAGTGGCAGAAGATTGCCAACGGCCCCGTGATGCAGTATGCGAAAGCGCAGAAGGAGGCCGGGCATATCCGCTTCTTGGGCGTGAGCAGCCACAACCCGGAAGCTGCCCTGGCCGCGGTGGAGAGCGGGAGCATCGACGTGCTGATGTTCAGCGTCAACCCGTGCTACGACCTGCTGCCCGGCGATGAGGATTGCGAAAAGCTCTGGGAGGGCGAAAGCTATGCGGGCGTGCTCTCCAACATGGACCCGCAGCGCGAACGGCTGTATGAAACCTGCCAGCGGCTGGGGGTCGGGATCACCGTGATGAAGGCCTTCGGCGGCGGCGACCTGCTCAGCGAGGAGCTTTCGCCCGCGGGCAAGGCGCTCACCGTCAACCAGTGCATCCACTATGCGCTGACCCGCCCGGCCGTGGCCTGCGTGATGTCGGGCGTCCGGAGCCTGGAAGAGCTCAAGATGTCGCTCGCCTATGAAACCGCGACCGACGCGGAGCGGGATTACGCCGCGGCCTTTGCCTCCTTCCCCCGCATGAAATGGGAGGGGCACTGCATGTACTGCGGGCACTGCGCGCCCTGCCCCAAGGGGATCGACGTGGCCACGGTCACCAAGTTTTTGAATTTGGCCCGCGCCCAGGGGATGGTGCCCGAGACCGTGCGCGAGCACTACGCGGCGCTGCCCCATAAGGCGGGGGAGTGCGTGGCCTGCGGCGCCTGTGAGAAGCGCTGCCCCTTCGGGGTGTCCATCCGCGCCAACATGAAAGAGGCGGCGGAGACGTTCGGCGCGTAAGAAAGACGGGGCGGCGTTGCCCGCCCGCAATGATGCGCCAGGCCGTTCTTGACAAACCAAAACCATCTCTGGTATGATACAAAAAAGAGCCGCTCCGTGTGAGCGGTTCTTTCAAGGCCATAAGTTAGCTCTGGCTAACTTATGGCTGGTAAGATTCCACCATCCTTGCGGTGGTGGGATCTGGAAAAGAGGGCATGTGAGATGATGGGGGAGTACATCCGGCGGTGGGCAACGGAAGACGCGCATGCAGGTGAGATACAGGGGCCGTTTTCCCTGGAGGGGATTACGGCCTGGGAGTGCGATCTTTCCGGCTGTGCGCCGCTCGAACCGGCAAGCGTACAGCCCGCGCATGTGGAGGCCCTGTTTTGCCGGGAGGGACAACTGCGGGCAACCCTTTGCAAGGGGCAAACCGTCTGCGCAGGGCCGGGGGAACTGCTTCTGGTCTCGGATGCGGCGGAACTCCGCCGTTTCTCCCTCGAAGACGGTTGCTTTCAAGGGATATTTGCCCTGATGGACAAGGCCGCCTCCCGGGACCTGCCCGCACAGGAGCGCACCCTGTGGGCGGGGGATGCCTCCCCCATGGACCAAGTGGCCGGCCTGCTGCGCAGCCACAACGGCTGTATGGCGGTCCGCGAGCCGGTCTGGGGGCCGTCCGTCCTCGCGTCCCTGTGCCAGCTCCCAAAAGAGCGGCGGGGCGCTTATTTCCTGCTCAAGCTCTGGGAACTCCTGTACCTTCTGTGCAACCGGCAGCCGGCAGCGGTTGCCCCCTGCGCAAACGGGTATTACGACCATTACCAGGCGGACGCCGTCCGGAACGTCCACGACTATATGCTGGCGCATTTCGACCAGCACATGACCGTCCCGGAACTGGCCCGCCGGTTCCAGCTATCCCCCACGTTTCTCAAAAGCTGCTTCCGGCGGCTATATGGCGCGCCGGTCCACACGTATCTTCAGCAATACCGCCTGCAAACGGCGGCGCGCCTGCTGCGCACCACGTCCGACAGCGTGCTGCACATCGCGGTGGCCGTGGGATACACGGGCACCAGCCAGTTTGATTCTGCGTTTAAAGCGCTCTATCATATGACCCCGGCGCAGTACCGCAAGTGGTGCCGCGAAAATAATGTCCAAAACCGATGAAATCCGTCCGTTTCCGGCGGAATTTCCTCACCGGCTGTGCTATATTTAAGTTTCAAATGAATGCCATGTGCTAGGAGGTGTCCCGTTTGAAGCAACACAAATTCTGGGCGTGGGGGGCTGTCATCTGCATGGTGATGGTGATTCTCACAGGCTACCGGCACAAATAATTCTGGAGGAATTGCCTTATGAACATCTATCAAAAGATCGCTTTATTCGTGGGCGGCGCACTGTTTGGCTCCGCCGGGATCAAATTGTTGAGCAGCAAGGACGCGAAAAAGGCGTATACCCATGCCACCGCGGCCGCATTGCGCGTAAAAGATTCGGTGATGGGCACGGTGACCTCCGTGCAGGAGAACGCAGCGGATATTCTAGCCTCTGCCAAGGACATCAACGAACAGCGCGCCGCGCAGGAGGAAACCGTCGAGGATACCTCCAAAGAGGCAGCGGAGGCTTAATGGGGAAACGCACGGCCCATTTACACATCCAACCAAAGAGGGCCGCAGGCGCGGCCCTCTTCTTCCTTTCGGAGGTCAACGATGAAATTTCAAATTGTACATGAGAGCAGCGGGCGCATGCGCATCCACTGCGCGCAAAAGCGGATGAGATTGGAACAGGCCGACCTTCTCGAGGCTTACCTGCAACAGACCGGCGGGGTCCGGCAGGCCGTTGTCCACGAGCGGACCTGCTGTGCCGTAATCCATTACCAGTGCGCGCGCGAAGAGCTGCTGCAACGGATCAGCCGCTTTGCCTACGACGCCGAAGGGGTGGCGGAGCTGGCCCCGCTGCACAGCAGCCGGGCGCTCAACCGCACCTATGAGGAAAAGCTGGTGGGGCGCATTGCCTTTAAGGCGGTGCGTTCGCTCTTCTTTCCCGCGCCCCTGCGGATTGCCTATACGCTGTGGAAATCCATCCCGTACCTGTTCCGCGGGGTCCGGTGCCTGCTGCGGGGAAAACTGCGCGTGGAGCTGCTCGACGGGCTGTCCATCGGGATCTCCATGGTGCGGCGGGATTTTGCCACGGCCGGTTCCGTGATGTTCCTGCTGGAGCTGGGCGAGCTGCTGGAGGAGTGGACGCACAAGAAGTCCGTGGACGACCTTGCGCGCTGTATGTCCCTGAACATCGACCGTGTCTGGCTCAAAACGCCGTCCGGCGAGGTCCTCGTGCCCTTGAACCAGGTCAAAACCGGCGACCGCATCGCCGTGCGCATGGGTGGCCTGATCCCCTTGGACAGCACCATCGAGGAGGGCGAGGTGATGGTCAACCAGGCGTCGCTCACCGGGGAATCCATCCCCGTGCCGAAGCGCCCCGGCACCGCGGTTTACGCGGGGACGGTCGTGGAAGAGGGCGAATGCATCCTGCGCGTGACGCAGCAGTCCGGCGAAAGCCGGTACGACAAGATCGTGGCCATGATCGAGCAGTCCGAAAAGCTAAAATCCGCAGCGGAGAACAAGGCTTCCAACCTGGCGGACAAGCTGGTGCCCTATACGCTTGTAGGGAGCGGGCTGGCGTATCTGCTGACCCGGAACGTCACGCGCGCCCTCTCGGTGCTGATGGTGGATTTCTCCTGCGCACTGAAGCTCGCGATGCCCCTGGCGGTCCTCTCCGCCATGCGCGAGGCCAGCACTTATCATGTGACGGTCAAGGGGGGAAAGTATCTGGAGGCGGTCGCCAAGGCGGATACGATCGTGTTTGACAAGACCGGCACGCTGACCTATGCCTGCCCGGTGGTGGCGGGGGTCATCCCCTTCGGCGGCCACAGCGAAGAGGAGATGCTGCGCCTGGCCGCCTGCCTGGAGGAGCATTTCCCGCACTCCATGGCCAACGCCGTGGTACAGGCCGCGCGGGACCGCGGGCTCTCCCACGAGGAGATGCACTCCCAGGTGGAATACCTCGTGGCCCATGGCATTGCCAGCACCGTCGGGACGGAGCGGGTGGTCATCGGCAGCGCGCATTTCGTCTTTGAGGATGAGGCTTGTACAATTCCTGATGGGGAACAGGAGCGGTTCGATACGCTTCCGGAGCAATATTCCCACCTGTATCTGGCCATCGGGGGGCAATTGGCAGCGGTGATCTGCATTTCCGACCCGCTGCGCACGGAGGCCGAAGCGGTCATCAATGCACTGCGACGGTTGGGGATTCAAAAGACCGTCATGCTCACCGGCGACAGCGAGCGCACCGCCGCAGCGATTGCCGCACAGGTAGGCGTGGACGAATACCATTCCGAGGTCCTCCCCGAGGACAAGGCCCGGTTTGTCGAGGCGGAACGCGCGCAGGGGCATACGGTCATCATGCTGGGCGACGGTATCAACGATTCTCCGGCCCTTTCTGCGGCGGACGTTGGCATCGCAATCAGCGACGGCGCGGCGATTGCGCGGGAGATCGCGGATATCACGATTGCCGCGGACGACCTCTTTGAGCTGGTCAGCCTGCGGATGATCGCCAGCAGCCTGCTGCGCCGCATCCAATCGAATTATCGCTTTGTCATCGGTTTCAATGGGGGTCTGATCGGGCTGGGCGCCGCGGGCGTCCTCCCCCCGGCCACCTCTGCCATGCTGCACAACCTCTCCACGTTGGGCGTCAGCCTGCGGAGCATGACAAACCTGTTGGATTGACGGGCGTCCGCCCCCGGAAATGCCAAGGCAGGCGGCCCTGTGCGCAGCCTGCACCCGGGAAGGATGGCAGTTGCCCTGGAAATCCTTCTGTTTTTATCCATCCCAACCGATCGAATTTTAACGGGCGGCGCCCCTTCAGCCTATGAGGCCGGAGGGGCGCCGCCCGTTGCATAACCGTGGCTGCCTATGAAAAGGCAGATGTTTTATGGGGTCTCCTGTGACGGGTGTGCCCGTATAAAGGCAGGGGCGTGGGGGCTGTGCGTCCCACAGTGCCCGCAGCCATTACACTGGGGGCCGCAACCGCAGGCCTTCCGCAGATACCCGTTGGATTCCAGGGACTCCACCCGCCGTTGCACCTCTTTCTGGGGCTCCCGCAGGGAATTGGCCAGGTCCGCGACAGACCAGGCGCGTCCATCGTTCAACAATTCCATCAGCCGGTCCAACGATGGTTCACCTCCTTTTTCTGGAAAGCTGCCCCGGGAACGGGGCGATGCATCGCATGGTTGGCGGTTTGCGCATGGGCAAACGGATGGAAACGGACATACATAAGTTAGTCAAAGCTAACTTATGCGCAAAAAAGAAAGCGTTCCCGCCCGCTTCTGCCTCAATGGGATACTGCCGTTTGGTTGTTCTGGACCGAAAGCACGATGTAACCTGCCGCACGCACGGCATCCCGCAGCGTGTCCTCCGGAAGCGGCTGTTTCATCCGCACGGCTGCCTTGCGGGAGCTGAGGTCCACCTGTGCCCAAACGCCGTCCAGTTGGTTGAGCGCATTTTCCACGCGCCGTACACAGTTGGAACAGGTCATGCCGTCGATGGTCAACACCGTCTCATATGGGTAGTGGGTTTTATCCCGGTCCGCTACCTTAACCTTCTTGACCGCTCCTTCGTGTTCGCCGCAACAACCGCCCCCATAACGGAGTTTCCGGATGTAGCTGTAAACTCCGTAGATACAGGCCAGCGCCAATAAAACAGAGATTATGAGGGTTGCCATTTCCAAAGCCTCCTTGGTTAGTTTCTGCTAATTAAGGTAGCACAAATTCCACGTTCTGTCAATGCGGCGGCGTCCATCGCTTCATTTAGGCATACGGCGTGTTTCCCGGGAGTGCCGGCCGGCTGTTTTGGCCGGAACCGGCCGCACAAGGAGACCGCGAATCGAAACAAATGCTTCCGTTCTGTCCTCCAAAGGACAAAATGGCCGGGAAAACTTTTCCCGGCCATCTTGCTCGCATCTTTTGCGCACGGGACGGGGACATAGTCTGCCAACCGCAAACAAGGTCATTTCCCCTGCGGGCCTTCCTGTTCCTCCCTGCGCTTTTGCGCCCGCCACTGTTCGATCTGGCGCAGGCGTTCCTGCACGCGCGCTTCGGAACCCTGCGTTGTGGGAATGTAGTATTTCCGCCCTTGCAGTGCGTCTGGAAGGCATTGCATGGTGGTGAGCTTGTCCTCTGTGTCGTGGGCGTATTGATACCCTTCGCCGTAGTGCAGGTCCTTCATCAAGCGGGTGGGGGCGTTGCGGATCTGTAGGGGAACCGGTTCGTCCAGCATTTCCAGCGCGTCGTGTTTGGCGGTTTCGTACGCCACATAGAGCGCGTTGGATTTGGGGGCGAGGGAAAGGTAGGTCACCGCGTGGGTCAGATGGACCGAGCACTCGGGCATGCCGATAAAATGGCACGCCTGGTAGACGGCCGTCGCGATTTCAATCGCCCGGCTGTCGGCCATCCCGACGTCCTCGCTGGCAAAGCGGATGAGGCGCCGCGCAATATAGAGGGGGTCCTCGCCGCCCTCCAGCATGCGGGCCAGCCAGTAGATTGCAGCGTCGGGGTCGCTGTTGCGCATGGATTTGTGCAGCGCCGAGATGAGATTGTAGTGCTCTTCTCCGTTCTTGTCGTAGAGCAACGACTTTTTCGAAAGGCACTGCTTCAAAATTTCGGGCCCGACCACCACCCCGGAAGGGGTCCGTTCGCCGTTCAGCACGGCCATTTCCAGGGTGTTCAGCGCCGTGCGCGCATCGCCGTTTGCAAAATTTGCGATCATCGCCAGCATGTCCCCGGCTATTTGGACGGATTCCCCGCCGAAACCGCGGGGGTCCGTAAGCGCATGGCGCAGGAGCGTTTGCAGGTCCTCCGGGGACAGCGCCTGCAAGACAAAGACCTTGCAGCGGGAGAGAAGCGCCGAATTGATTTCAAACGAAGGGTTTTCGGTCGTCGCGCCGATCAAGATGATGCTGCCGCGCTCGACAAATGGGAGGAAAGCATCCTGCTGCGCCTTGTTAAAGCGGTGAATCTCATCGACAAATAGGATGGTCCTCTCCCCAAACCGGCGGTTTTCTTCTGCGCGCTGCATGACCTCGCGGATCTCTTTGATGCCGCTGGTCACCGCGCTGAAATCGATAAAATTGGCGTGGGTCCGTCCGGCGATGATGCGCGCTAGGGTGGTCTTTCCCACGCCGGGCGGCCCCCAGAAGATCATGGAGGAAATGCGGTCCTGGTCGATCAATTGCCGCAAAATTTTTCCCTCTCCCAAAAGGTGCTCTTGCCCGACAAATTCCTCCAGGGTGCGCGGCCGCATCCGGCTGGCCAATGGCCGGTCCATCCCCTGCTGCCCCAATAAGGTCTGCTGTTCCATAAGACGCCTCCGCAGTTACCGTTTTTTCTATTTTACCACCGGTGGAAGGAAAGGACAAGAACAAAGTTTCGTTTTGGATGAAGCACAAGCAGGGAATGCCAAACCATATATAAAAAGAAAACAGGGAACGCCCGCGTCGGTCCGGCAGACGCAGGCGTTCCCTGTTTTCCTTCCGGGGGAGAAGCCGGATATTGGCTCATGGAAGAAAATATCCGTAATGGATGCCCCGCAAAACAGGAGGCGTCCGATTAAGACTTCAGCAGACGGATATAGTGATTTGCTTCGCGCAGCACATGGTCTGCGAGGAGGGGCAAGATGATCGAACGGATTTTGCATTGTTCGATTCCTTGCGCGCCCGCCGCCTTAAAATCTCGGAACCGGATGGTTTTTTCCAGGGAATCCGCGGTTAAGGTCTGGTTTTGCGCATGATTGCAGGCGTTTAACAATGCTTGGTATTCATTGGCAAATCCGTCCGCGGTTTGCAGCAATTCCGTTTCAGAGGGGTCCAGCAGGCCGCGTATAAACATGGCGTGTTCCATCATGATCTGGTTCCAAAAGTGTTCGATTTCCTTCATGGACTGGCAGGTCAGATCGCCGTCGTTCTCGAGCATCCGAAGATATTTCTGATAGAGCTTCGCCTCTCGCAGAATATGCTCAATCAGTAGCGGATAGTTCATGGTGAACAGTTCACAGCAAAGAACCTGTTTTAAGATTCGTTCCTTAAAACCAATCAATCCGTTCAATAGCCGGAGCGCCGTCCGGTTCAGCCTTTGTACCTGGGGTTGTATTCTGGCGCAAACATCCGGCCGGCCACACGCGTTGCGCAGCTGTAGTTCACGACTGGTGATCCTTCGGTTGATTGCAATCCCGGTAAAGCGCTCCGTCTGCTGTTCCGCCAGAGCGGTAAATTCCGTGACCAGTTCGCCGGAGCACAGGACATCCTGGCTGATAACGCCGTCGCTGAGCGCGATGGCTTGACAGAGCAATGTTTCAAATTCCCTTTTATAAACCTCCGCCTGCTTCGAAAACGATTCGTTCGCCGGGGTAAATCCCGCCCGCAGGAACAGGGAATGTTCTTTCATGATGCGCCCAAAGAACAGATGCAGTTCCAGGGAGCTTACGACATAATCATCTGTGTGCATAGTACCCTCCAAAACAACTGTAAATAAAAGAGATTGATCCATTGGTATGGTATGCACATGGATTATACCGGGTTCTCTCCACACAAAAGATGCGGATTGCGGGCGTGGTCCGCCGCAGGGGAGGGAAAAAGGGATTGCTCCTTGGAAATAAAAAACTACACCCCACAAAGTGAGGTGCGGTTTACTGCTGGATTTATATTATCGAAAAGATACCCGCTATAAACGCGAGCGGCAAGGCAAAAGAAAAAGCCGAGTCCTGGACGCGAATTGCGTCCAGGCTCAGCCTGGCGGAAGCGGTGGGATTCGAACCCACGAGACGTTGCCGTCTACCTGATTTCGAGTCAGGCCCGTTATGACCACTTCGATACGCTTCCATATTCCATTGTAAATCGTCCATCCACAGGGCGAATACTTACATTTTAAAGAAGTGTGCGTAAAAAGTCAAGGGATTTTGCAGGATTCCGGCGGTTATGACGAAATATTCCATGTGAGGAGCGGGAAAAGCTGTGCCACGGGGTGGGCGAAGGGCATAGGATGCTTTAAGACAATTCTAAAAATCAGGTGATGAGTATGGCTTATACGGATCGCGAACTTTTGGCGCGGCTGATTCAATGTGAGGCGGGCGGGGAAGGGGAGGACGGTATGCGGGCAGTAGCATCCGTCATTGTGAACCGTGCGCGAGTGCCTTACGGCGAGTTCTTCCGGGTCAGCCAAGGCGGCGACGTCCGCAGCATTATGGAACAGCAGGGGCAGTTTGTCTGTATGCGGGATTCCGTAAACGGCAGGTATAATCCGCAAAATGTGTGGAATATGGACCCGGAGGATATCCACTATGAGATCGCAGACTGGGCGTTGGCAGGCAATACCTTGAACGCCGTGGGGGAAAGCTTGTTCTTCTTTAATCCCTATAGCGAAGAGTGCCCAACGTATTTCCCACCCGGCGGGATCGGCGTCCTGTTCAACCGGGTCAATAACCATTGTTTTTATACGCCCACACAGAAATATGCAACGACTTAGGCTATTTTGTCGGTAGGAGGGTTTCACTTATGGATACAGGAACATTTGCACAGAATCAGGAGATGTCTAACACGAACACGCCATGCATGGGGGCGGGCTGCGCAGGGGCGTCGCCCGACGTCTCCGCATTTACGAATGTGCGGCTCAATCCCAATCTCCCCACATTGGAGGAGATCGCCTCATACAATTTGATGAACCCGTACCAAAAGGAGAGGCAGAGGCAACAATTGCAAAATGCCGGGAACAGCCCCCTGCGGGATTACGCAGAAGAAAACCGGAACGCTATGTGGCCCCCGTTAACAAACATTTGGCAAAATGCGAATGGCACACAGGGGACACAAACACAGAGCAGCGCCGTTGCGCAGAGCGGCGCGACCGGAGGTTCCCTTGCGCCGATTACGTCCATGACACAGCCGCAGTCGATCCCTGCGGAAAGCCTTCAATATATGAATGGTTTTTTGCGCACCCAGGTGGGGCGTCCTGTGCAGGTGGATTTTTTGGTCGGGACCAACAGCATTGTTACACGCTCCGGGATTCTCTTGGCCGTTGGGGCAAATTTTATCCTCATCAACGAGACGGAAACGGATGATATCCTTGCCTGTGATTTTTATAACATCAAGTTCGTCCGTTTCTATTATTAATATTAATAGGAAATGGAAAACAATCGGAAAGACCGAAACTGCGCGGGAGGTGATCCCGCACAGCTTCGGTCTTTAGGTTCTCTTACATCGGAACCGTTTACAATCCGTGGACGCTCCAGCAAATCGTTATCCGGCGGCTTCCACCGTCTGCGCAGAAGCTGCCTCGGGCGGGAGTTCGACCGGTGCGGCGGCATTGCAGTTGAACAGTTCCCCTGTCAAAACGCTTTTGGAGATGGAAACTTTCACACTGTCGCCGCTGATCTTGCTGAACACGGTGTTGAGCGCTTCCGTAGTATCCAGCTCCATGCGCAGGAGGCGGCCGTCGTCCTTGCCAATGTAACAGTAGCCGTACACCGCGGGGGTACTCGCCAGAAGTTCCTGCACCAGTGTCTGGGAACCGTCCCCCATGCCGCTGGCGGAGACAATCGCCTCAATGGAACTGCGCAGGATGTCCGCCGGGAACGTGACCTCCAGTTTATAAGCAGGGGTACCTTCGACTTCCTCCTCGCGGACAAATTGCGGGTCAGTGGCCTGCTTTAACAGGCGCAAAATTTCGATCTGTTCCGAAGGGGTTGTGTTGAGCGTTTCCGCCGGGGTGCGGAGCCAGCCGTCCTCGGTTTCTGCGTAAAACCAGCAGAAGCCGTCCTCGGTCATCGTATAGGTGACGGAAGGGGCGCCGGCCCCGGTATCCTGGGTGCTCTTTAGGCAGAAGGGGTCTGCAAAATAGACGGACGAAACCGCCGAATGGAAGGTCTGCTGTTCGGTGCCCGCGTTGAATTCCAAGTCATTGGAAAACCGGCTTTCGCAGCTTTCCAGGGCGTTTACCTGGGAAAGCGTCTCCCGGAGGAGCACCGCCGGATCGGGCTGGCTGTTTGCAGAACACGCCGTACAGCAGAGGCAAAGGCAAAGAATACAGGCATAAACCGCCCGTTTCCACCAATGTTTCATAGCGATCAGCCTTTCTTTGGATGGGAGCGGACAGCCCCCATTTGTTTTTATATATAATAGTAACAAACAATGGATAGATTCGCAAGGCAAACGATGTCGTGAACTTGACATAACCCCTTGCAAAGGGTATGATGTACTGTGTATTGTTACAAATTGTTCCGGGGCAGATTTTACGGAAAAACGGGGGTTATCCGCATCGTGGGCAATGGCCGCGCAGCCGCGGACCAGCTGTGTAGAAAAGGGGTTTTTTCATTGGCAAATCGAGTAAAGGAAGCGGCCATGGAAATGGCTTCGCTCTCTGTGTATAAAGGGATCTTAAACCGGACGGTTCCAAAGGCGTTCTACCGGCTGCTTTGGGCGGCACGGGGGGATTCCCTGGAAGCGTTCTTGAATGCGTGGGGCGATTTCTACGATGTGCTGTGCATGCGTGGATACAGCGAAAACCTTGCAGGGTGCATCACAGGGACCGCCTTGTTTGATGAAAATGCATTTTCGCTCGCGGCCGCGGCTGGCACCGCCGTGCTTCCGGAGGGCGTGCGCCGTGCCGTCCGGCGGGATCTTGCGGTCATCCGCCAGGTCGCGTCGATCACACCGCAGGAGCTCCGGGAAAACAGCGCGTTTGCGCAGGACGTCGCCGGGATGGAGCTGCCGGAATGGAAAACAGGGGAGCCGGTTGCCGTGCTCGGCGGCGACCTCGACCACTGCATCACAAAGATGGCGGAATATTACCGCTCCAACGGCTGCGGCATGTATGCGCGTTACCGCGCGTTTATCTGGCGGAATCACAGCATCCAGCCTGTGGCCTACCCGGACCAGCAGCGCCTTGCGGACCTCAAGGGCTATGAGATCCAACGCAAGCTGGCCATCGACAACACCCTGGCCTTTTTGCAGGGCTTGCCGGCCAACAACTGCCTGCTGTATGGGGACCGCGGCACGGGCAAGTCGTCCACGGTCAAAGCCATGCTCAATGAATTCTACCCGCAGGGATTGCGCGTGATCGAGATCCCGAAGGAATCGCTGATGGATTTCCCGGCACTGGTGGACCAGATTGCCGCCGTACCGCTGAAGTTCATCATCTTTATCGACGACCTGTCCTTCTCGCAGCAGGACGATACCTATGCGGCGTTGAAGGCTGTGCTGGAGGGCGGGCTGGCGGCCCGTCCGGAAAATGCGCTGATTTACGCTACCTCGAACCGCCGGCATCTCCTGCGGGAGAGCTTTTCGGACCGCGAGGGGGACGAAATCCATCTGGGGGATACGATCCAGGAGAGCATGTCCCTAGCGGACCGCTTTGGCCTGTCCATCCAATTCTCCTTGCCGGACAAGGTGCATTTCCTGGAGATCGTGGAGCAGCTGGCGCGCCAGAGGGAATTGGACGAGTATCTCCCGGAGATCAAAGCGGGCGCGGAGCGCTGGGCGATTGCCCGCAGCGGCCGGTCGCCGCGCTGTGCAAAACAGTATATCGACGATGCGGAGGCGCGCATCCGGCGCGGACAGCCGCTGGACTGAGACGGACGGAAGGAGGCCGATCGAAGATGAAAAGACCGCTGGCAGCATTGCTGGGGATTTTGTTGGTGCTGAGTATTTGCGTGGGCTGTGGGCCGAAGGGCGATATCAGCTCCGGCGTAGCGGAACAGGACTTCCCCGTAACGGTAAACGAAGTGACGATCCAGGACGAACCCAAGGGCGTTGTTGTCCTGTCCCCTAATTTGGCAGAGGTCATTATGGCGCTCGGCTACGAGATGCAACTCTGTGGCAAGGGCGCTGCCTGCACCCAGGAGGACCTGTCGGTGCTGCCGGATATGACGTTGGATGACCCGCAGTCGATTTTGGGGGTTGGCGCAGACCTGGTCCTCACGGAGGACGCGCCCAGTGAAGAACAGAAAAAAGGGCTCAACGACGCGGGGATCGATGTGGTGACCATTGCGCCCGCTACCAGCCGCGAAGATTTTACCCGCCTGTACCGGGAGGTCGGTTCCTGCATGATGGGCGGCGTGAAGGGATACGAACGCGGGGAGAAGATCGCTGAGGGCATCTTTAGCACGATTGACGACATCAGCCGCCAAATCCCCCAGACGGATACGCCGGTTTCCGTCTGTTACCTCTACGATGTCGAGGGCGGCGTCGTGACGGGCGATACACTGGAGGGGAAACTGATCGAATGTGCCGGGCTGATCAATGCGGCTTCGGACGGGGCGGGAAACCACATGGATGTGGAAACGCTGCTGATGGTCCAGCCGCAGTATATTTTCTGCCCGACCGGTCTCAAGGATACCTTGGCCCAGACGGACCAATATAAGGATTTGACTGCTGTCCAGGAGGGGCGCGTTTATGAGATGGACCCCTCTTTGATGGAATGGCAGGGGAACGGGGTTATTTCCGCTGTCAGTTTTATGGCGGGCACAGTCTACCCATCCCTGGCAGAGGGCACCACGTCCCTGGAGCCGGAGGGTGGCGAAAGCCAGACGCCCACCGGCGGCAATTCGGATATGGAGGTCGGGGATGTCACCTCGGACCCGGAACAGCCGGAAGGCGATTCCCTGAAGCTTGGCGACGAAGGCGACGCGGTGAAAAATTTGCAGCTGCGTCTGGCGGAGCTGGGGTATCTGTTCGTACAGCCGACGGGACTGTACGGGGAAGGGACCCAGCAGTCGATTATGGACTTCCAATATGTCAACAACCTGCGGATCACAGGGGTGGCAGATGAAGAGACCGTCAACCGCCTTTTCGCGGCGGATGCGCAGCCTCGCCCCGAGGGAAGCCTCATTTATTCTGCAGACGAATAAGTATTTGTTGAAATAACGAAACCATATCGGTACATATGACCAACGTTCTATGCAAAATCACTTGCGTTTTTCATAAGAATCTTTTATACTAATAATAGTTTTGATGCGTGGGAATGATTGTGCGCGGAAAACAGCGGCAATATGCAGAGGGGGTTCCCTCACAGGAGGACCGATCCAATTGCTGCTAAGAGGGCGCAAATACCAAGGGGTTCCAGGCGTCATAGCTTGCCTGAAGCGGGACCAGCTATTGGGAGGGGCCGGTGGAAGGTTGGCTGTTATGGATTTGCTTTCGTGTTTTTCCTCAATATATTGAATAAAATAGTTATTCAACGCGGCGCTTCCGGCCAGGGGCTTTTCCTCTCCCCTGGCCGGAAATCTTTTTATGGGAACAAGCTGCCGGTTGCGAGCAGCTTTGGCGGAAGGTCCGCGCGGTATTGTGGCGACCGGGGGTCCAGGCTGTTGACCACCACGCCGTGGCAGCCGTTCCCCGCGGTCGCATGGATATACCGGCCGTTCCCGATAAACATAGCGACATGCCCTGGAAAATAGAGCAGGTCCCCCGGCCTGACGAGGCGGTAGGGGATCTTCTGGATGGCATATCCTGGCTCTAGGCGCGCATCGCGGAAGATGCAGACGCCGTTCAAAGCATATGCCATGAAACAGAGCCCCGAGCAATCGATTCCGGCCGGTGTCATGCCGCCCCACCGGTAAGGCGCGCCCAAATAGGAGCATGCCGCGCGGACAACATCACAGCGGAAACGCGCCTGGCTGCGGCGCCCCATGCCGCTGTGTGGCCTAGTAAGGGCGGACGCGGGAAGGAAGCCGGGGACCCCGTTTGGCAGAAGGACCCGGCTCCATTTGCCCGTGCCGGCTGGGGCGTCCAGTTGGACCAGCGCGCCCCGCGGCAGTGTGCATACAGCCGGCGCTTGCACCGATGGTTCCGCCTGGACATCGGCAAACGGCGCGCGGACCAAGGCTTTTGGCGCGGCTTTCCATGCTTCAAGGGATGCCGGGGGAAACAGGGCCGGTTCTTCCGCCCAGCCTTCGTACCCATAGCAGGTGCGCACCCGGCGGTAAATGCCGCTGGATTCCAAGATTTCTACGGAAACGCCGCAAAGGGCTTCATCCACACGCTCCGCCCCCTTCTTTGGCTCTTTCCAAAGCGGGGCAGCTGCCGTTTGGATCAATGCATCGTTCGCCATATCGTTCGCCTCCCCTTCAACAGGAATCTATATGCCGCAGGCTGGGGATGTATGCAGGGGCGGGGGAAGCCGCGGATATCCCCCAAAAAGGGGAGGTGCGGCAAAATTCCGGGTTGCAAATGGGGCGGGCCTGCATCTTGTGCTTTTCATGGCTACAACCCCAACATGGGACAAGTATTAGGCATGTTCCCCTAAATTCACAGGGAGATTTTGTCTTTTTTCACAAAGGTGGTCGTGGTTTGACAAAAACAATCGAGCAAAAGAGCGAAGATATTTTATAGAAGACCAAAGAATTTTATATAGATTTTTTGATTTGAGGAGGCTATACTTACTAATAGTAAATCGCAATTCCACCTGCATTTGTGCAAATGCACAAGGATGGGCGGGTTGCTAAACCGAAAGAAGATATTCTAAGAAAGTAGGAGGATTTTCAGGTATGAAAAAGGTATTAGCATTTATGCTGGCAGCTATGATGATGGCTTCTATGGCCGTTGGCTGCGGCAATGATGGCAACACTTCTTCCGCAGACGCTGGCACAGCGACCGATACGTCTTCTGCGGAGGCCACTGATGGCGAGGAGCCTGCAGAAGAGCCGGCGGCAGACGCTTCTGACGTAAGCATCGGTTCCTGCGTGTACAAGTTCGACGATACGTTCATGACCGGTGTTCGTAACACCATGACCGCTCGCGCAGCAGAGCTGGGCGCAACCATCGATATCGTGGACTCCCAGAACAAGCAGCCGACCCAGAACGAACAGGTTGATACCTTCATCACGAAGGGCGTCAATGCTCTGATCGTTAACCCGGTTGATCTGACCGCTGCTGGCCCGATCATCACCAAGGCGAAGGACGCAGGCCTGCCGATCGTTCTTCAGAACCGTCAGCCGTCCGAGGAAGACATGAATTCCTATGATCAGGCTTGGTATGTTGGCTGTAAGGCAGAGCAGTCCGGTACGATGTCCGGCGAGATCATCGCTGACTACTTCACCGCGAATCCGGATGCAGATAAGAACGGCGACGGCACCATCCAGTACGTCATGCTCCAGGGCGAGCCTGGCCACCAGGACGCTACCCTGCGTTCCGAGTATGCTCCGAAGGCAATCGAAGAGGCTGGCTTCAAGGTTGAGCAGCTGGCTGCTGACACCGCTATGTGGGATAAGGTTAAGGCTACCGACTTGATGGCAGCATTCATCTCCTCCCAGAGCCTGGATAAGATCGAAGCTGTTCTCTGCAACAACGACGATATGGCTCTCGGCGCAATCGAAGCTCTGAAGGCAGAAGGCTACAACTCCGGCGATGCTTCCAAGTATATCCCGGTTGTCGGCGTTGACGCAACGGCTCCGGCTCTGGAAGCTATGAAGGAAGGTTCCCTGCTCGGCACCGTTCTGAACGATGCTACCAGCCAGGGCAACGCCAGCGTGAACATCGCAGTTGCAGCTGCACAGGGCAAGGAAGTCACCGAAGAGAACATCGGCTACCCGGTAACCGATGACAAGTATGTCTGGATTGACTATGTAAAGGTCACGCAGGACAACTATCAGGATTACATATCCTAAGTTTAGCGCGAACGCAGTACACTTTCTTTTGATTTCTTAAAGAAATTGTTGTTCTACGGGGAACGCGAAAGCGAGCGCTTTCCGTTCCCCGCTTAATTTTAGCAAGAAGGAGGACTGATGGAATGGGTGAATATGTGCTTGAAATGAACAACATCACCAAAGTATTCCCTGGCGTTAAAGCGCTGGATGGGGTCACCTTAAAAGTGCGTCCCGGCAGCGTACATGCCCTGATGGGCGAAAACGGCGCGGGAAAATCGACTTTGATGAAGTGTTTGTTCGGCATCTACCACGAGGATGGCGGCGAAATCATCCTGGATGGGAAGAAACAGGTCATCAATACGTCGAAACAGGCGTTGGACCTCGGCATTTCCATGATCCACCAGGAGCTGCATCCGATCCGTTACCGTCCGGTAATGGAGAACATCTGGCTGGGAAGATTCCCCATGAAAGGGATCGCCGTCGATAAAAAGACGATGATCAAGAAGACGAAGGAGCTGTTCAAAGAGGTCGATCTGGATATTGATCCGGAGGTGCTGGCGGGCACGCTGTCTGCATCCAACTTGCAGCTGGTGGAGATTGCGAAGGCAGTTAGCTACAATTCGAGGATCATCATCATGGACGAACCGACGTCTTCGTTGACGGACAACGAGACAGAGCACCTGTTCAAGATTATCCGTCAGTTGCAGGCAAAAGGCTGCGCCATCATTTACATCTCGCACAAGATGGAAGAGATCCTGAAGATCTCGGACGAAGTGACGATCATGCGAGACGGCACCTATGTCGGCACCTGGCCGGCAAGCGAGCTGACAACGGACCTGATTATCAGCCGCATGGTCGGCCGCGATATGACGAACCGTTTCCCGCCGAAGACGTACACCCCGGGGAAGGAAGTCGTACTCAAGGTGGAGGACCTGTGCTCTCCGCTGCCGAAGTCGTTCCAGCATGTGTCGTTTGAACTACATAAGGGCGAGATTTTGGGCATCGGCGGCCTGGTAGGCGCGCAGCGTACCGAGATGGTCGAGGCTTTGTTCGGCCTGCGTGCGATTGAGTCCGGCAAAATCGAGAAGGACGGCAAGCCGTTCAAGGTCAAATCCGTGCGCGACGCGAAGGCGCACGGATTGGCGCTTCTGACCGAGGAACGCCGCCAGAGCGGTGTGTTCGGCATCCTGTCAATCGAGGACAACACCGTTATTGCGGCGCAGAGGAGTTTTGCAAAGCACGGCGTCTTGCAGGAAGGCAAGCGCTTTAAGGCGGCAAAGGAATCCAACGAGAGCATGCACACCAAGACGCCGAGCATGAAGGAATTGATGCAGAACCTGTCCGGTGGTAACCAGCAGAAGGTTCTGATTGCGCGGTGGCTCTTGACGCATCCGGATATCCTGATCCTGGATGAACCGACGCGCGGCATCGACGTCGGTGCGAAATACGAGATCTATACGATCATGCACGACCTGATTAAGGAAGGCAAGTCGATCATCATGATCTCCTCGGAGATGCCTGAATTGCTGGGCATGGCGGACCGCGTGATGGTCATGTGCGAAGGCCGTGTGACGGGCTTCCTGGACCGCGAAGAGGCGGACTCCGTTTCGGTTATGCGTCTGGCTACCAAGTTTATGTAAAGAAACCGGCGGCCGGCATGGCACGGTTTTGGATTTCCGAATCCGCCATATATCTGTTGGTTTCGTCGCGCGAAACGCAGATGTATAATAAAAGAAAGTGAGGTAAATGGGTATGCAAGGAGAAAAGACAGTCCCTCGCAAACAGTATGCAGTGGCCTTCGTCATTGTAGGCGTAGTACTTGCGATCCTGGGAGCCATTTTCAATTTTGCATTGGATGCAAGCAAGACCTTTGACTTGCCGTGGTTCGTCCTTGGCATTGGCGTAATCGCAATTGTATATGGTATCGTACAAATGACAAGAGGGCAGCGCCTTCATCCGGAAGTATCTTTTTCTGCTAGATCGGCAAAGAATTTCTTGACGAATAACGCCATTATGCTGGCATTGCTGGCACTGGTTGTTGTTATCTGCTTCATTGAGCCCCGTTTCATGCAGATTCAGGTTCTCTTGGACATCTTGACGCAGTCCTCCACGAGAATGATTATTGCATTGGGCATCTGCTTCACCCTGTTGATTGCAGGTACCGACCTGTCCGCAGGCCGTATGGTCGGCTTGGCGGCAGTTGTTTCCACCTCCATGTTGCAGACGGCTACCTATGCGAACCGGTTCTATCCGGATCTTCCGCAGCTGCCGGTATTCCTGCCGATTATTGTGGCAATCATCGCCTGCATGCTGTTTGGTACTTTGAACGGGTTCCTGGTTGCAAAGTATGACATGCACCCCTTCATCGCAACTTTGGCTGTCCAGGTTATGATCTACGGTGCATGTTCCCTGTATTTCGATATGCCTCCGAACAGCTCCCAGCCGATCGGCGGTATCCGTCCGGACTTCTCCGCAATCGGCCAGACCAAGCTGTTTGGTAGAATTTCTGTTTTGGTTCCGATCGCCGTTGTGTTCACCATTGCTATCTGGTTCGTATTGAATAAGACGGTCTTTGGTAAGAACGTTTATGCAATCGGCGGCAACCGTGAAGCAGCTGTTGTTTCCGGTGTTAACGTATTCAAGACCATCATGGGTATCTTCATCCTCGCTTCCTTCATGTATGGTGTTGGTGGCGTTCTGGAAGCAGCTAGAACGGCTGGTGCAACGAACAACTACGGCGACGGCTACGAGCTCGATGCAATCGCAGCTTGCGTGGTCGGCGGTGTGTCGTTGAACGGCGGTATCGGTACCGTTGGCGGCATCATCAGCGGCGTGTTGATCTTCACCGTTATCCAGTATGGCTTGCAGTTCATCGGCGTTAGCCCGATGTGGCAGCAGGTGATCAAGGGCATCATCATCGCCATCGCTGTTGCAATTGACCTGTCCAAGTACAGAAGAAAGTAATTTATATTACGAAAATTCAAGCCTGTTCCGGCTTTGCCGGAACAGGCTTTTTGTTTTATGGTTGGCATTTTGGGGGGCCCTTGAAAGTGGATTTGCATGCATTTCCCATATGGAACGGGCCTTATAGCGGGAGGAAAAGCCGGGAGGCGGTCCGCAGTTCCTATATGGCCGGGCAAAAGAGGGGATATGGGCAAAACTTTGTACAGCTGTAAGAAGGGACATGGGGTTATACCGCGGGCTCCAGAGGGCATTTGGCAAAAAATAATGGCTTTAGGGGAGGAAATTTTCCAAATTTGAAGCAGAATGGCAAAGAATCTGTTAAAATAAAGGAATACAATTTTTGTTTATAAGCCAAGTGGCCGTTCCAAAGGGATATCCTATGGAAGTGAATTTCAAAGTGCCTGCCCATGCGGCAATGATGGCAGGAGTGCTGATGAAACGGAAAGTATTGCGTAATTTGTGTAAGAATGGTACAATAAATTTAAACACCGATCAAATAGATGGAAAAATTGCCGTTTTTTAAGCAAAATTTGCGAAATGCTACGGGAAAGACCGCTGGTTGAAAATCAATAAAGGAGTTTCCTATGGGACAATATCGTGTAATTGTGGTGGATGATGAGGAGGAGATTCGTGAAGGAATCATCCGCAAGATCGATTGGAATGCTTTGGGATATGAAGTAGTCGGCAGTGCGGAAAATGGTGTGGAAGCGTTGGAATTGGCCGAGCATCTGCACCCGGATGTGATTATGACCGATATCAAGATGTCGTTTATGGATGGCTTGCAGCTGTGCGAGCATATTGCAGAAAAGATGCCTTCTGTAAAAATGATTATTTTTTCTGGGTTTGATGATTTCGAATATGCACAGAAGGCCATCAAATTGAATGTTACAGAGTATCTGCTCAAACCGGTCAATGCGCAGGAGCTTACGCAGACGCTCAAAAAGTTGAAAAGCCAGCTGGACCAAGAGCTCGCGGATCAACGTGATATTGAAAAATTGCGGCGCAATTATGAGGAAAGCCTGCCCGTTTTGCGGGAGCAATTCCTGGTCGGCCTGCTGGAAGGGCGTGTACCCCGGCAGCGGGTACAGGCACAGGCGGAGATGTTCCAATTGAAATTGGATGCAAAATATTGGACGGTTGCGCTGGTCCATGCGGAGGGCGACGCCTCCCAGGCGCTGGCCAATGCAGGCCCGCTGCGCAGCGCGCAGGATCTGGTCTCGCTTTCCGTGGCAAAGACCGTGGAGGAAATGCTGGGGCGCTTTTGCCATTTTACCAGTTTCCTCTATATGGATAATGTGGTCATCCTGGCGGACTTCCAGGCGGAAAGCAGCGTCGCCTCCCTGATCACGGGCTTGAACGAAGTGTGCAAAAGTGCGGGGCGCATCTGGGGCGGGGATATCTCCGCCGGCATCGGTGGGCTGTGCACCAACCTCAATGAGATCAGCCGCTCATACCAGGAGGCGCAAAGCGCCCTGGATTACAGTGCCATTATGGGAGAAGGGCGCGCCATCTATATCAAGGATGTGGAGCCGGATACGTCCGTGCAGTTGCAGTTTGGCGAGCAGGAGGAGCGCACGCTCGTCAATGCGATTAAGCTGGGCGGGGAAGAGGAGATCACCAAGGTGATCAACGAGATGTTCTCCCGCTTCGAGTCGCAGTTGATCCCTGTGGCGCAGGTCCAGGTATATCTGGTGGAGCTGGTGACGTCCCTGCTGCGCGTTGTGCGCACATATGAACTCAACACAGATGAGGTGTTTGGCGAGGAGTTTAATTATTTTGCAACGATTTTTTCCCATTCGCCCTCCAAGATCCGTCAATGGCTGATCGAAAGCTGTATCCGGATCAGCGCGCAGGTGAAGCGGGAACGGCTGGATTCTACAAAGCTTCTGGCGCGCAATGCCAAGCAGTATATTGAAGAACATTATATGGATCCGGAGATTTCCGTGGAAAAGCTCTGTGCGGTTTTGCATGTGAGTCCCGCGTATTTCTCCACCGTATTTAAACGGGAGACGGAGATGAGCTTTGTCTCCTACCTAACCGAAGTCCGCCTCCAGAATGCGTTGAATTTGCTGAATACAACGGATGATAAGACTTATGTAATTGCAGGGAAAGTGGGTTATACGGAGCCAAATTACTTTAGTTATGTTTTTAAAAAGCGCTTCGGGGTCTCTCCGTCCAAATACCGCCAGTCTGCTCCGCCTGTGAGAGAGGATGTGGACAAGGGCCGCTTGGAATAAGCGGCGCATTTGGAAGGGCTAGGCTGCGAGCTGCATACCTTTTGGAGGATTGTGATGCTGAGACGCCTGAGATATCTCACGCAAAAAATCAAACATGCCTTTAAAAAACGCAGCCTCCAGTTTACCATTTCGATCACCTTTACCTTGGTGGCAGTGACCGGAATGATCCTGGTGGCGGTGATCCTGTCTGCACGCTTTGTCAACTCCAACGAGCAAATGATTTCGGATGACAACCGCCGCATGTTGAACCAGGTCAATTTGAACTTGGATAATTACCTGCACAATATGATGCGCGTTTCGGATTCGATGTATTACCGCGTGATCAAAAACGTCGATATCAGTACGGACATGGAAAGCCTCACCAAAGATATGGGGCTGCTCTATGAGACGAACCGGGATCTTTTGGTGAGCGTGGCGGTCTTTACGGACAACGGCGAAGTGGTTGCAGCGGAGCCGCTCTCCCAGCTGAAGGCGACGGTGGACCCAAAGAGCCAAAGCTGGTTTGTGGACGCAAACGAACGGATCGAAAATTTGCATTTTTCCACCCCGCATGTGCAGAATTTGTTTATAAATTCCGACAACCGCTACAACTGGGTGGTGTCCCTCAGCCGTTCCATTGAACTTACGCGCAGCGGCTCCATCGTGCACGGCGTGCTGCTGGTGGATATGAATTTCAGCGGCATTGAACAGATCTGCAAAAATGTTGACCTGGGGGAATCGGGATATTTGTATCTCATCGATTCCAACGGCGAGATTATTTATCACCCGCGCCAGCAGTTGATTTACTCCGACTTGCTCCATGAAAATAATCGGCAGGCTGCGGAATATGAAGACGGCACCCACACAGAGACGTTTGAAGGCCAGCAGCGCCTGGTGACCGTTAAAACGGTCGGGTATACGGGCTGGCGCATTGTCGGCGTGGTGCCCATGCCGGACATTACGAACGACTATAGCCAATTCCAGATGTTTTCGATGTTCATTGTCTGTTTTGCCATCTTTCTTTTGATTTCGGTGAATATGTTCCTTTCCCAAAGGATTGCAAATCCCATCAAATCCTTGGAGAGTTCCGTCAAAGAGTTGGAAAAGGGGAATTTGGGTGCCCATATTAGCATCAAAGGGTCGTACGAGATCCAGCACTTGGGCAAGGCGATCCGGTCCATGGCGGAGCAGATGCGGAAGCTGATGGACGATGTGGTGGCAGAGCAAGAGAGCAAGCGCAAGAGTGAAATGGACGCCCTGCAATCGCAGATCAACCCGCATTTCCTCTACAATACCTTGGATTCCATTGTCTGGATGGTGGAAAACGAAAGGTATGAGGGCGCAATCCAGATGGTTACCGCTTTGGCGAAGCTGTTCCGGATCAGCCTGTCCAAGGGGAAAAATATTATCACCGTGGCGGACGAACTGGAACATGTGCGCAATTACCTGACGATCCAAAAGATCCGCTATAAAAATAAGTTTTCCTACGACATCACCGCAGAGCCGGAGACACTCAGCTGCCAGACCATCAAATTGATTGTACAGCCGTTGGTGGAGAACGCCATCTACCATGGGATGGAGTTTATGGATGGGGATGGCGAAATCCACATCCGCGCATACCGAAAGGGCAAAGACTTGTATATTGACGTGGTGGACAATGGGCTCGGCATGCCGCAGGAACAGGCCGACGCCTTGCTGACTGAGGATACAGGGAAGGTGCGCGGGAAGGGGTCTGGGATCGGGCTTAAAAATGTGCAAGAGCGCATCCAGCTCTATTTCGGCGCCGACTACGGCCTCTCCCTTTACAGTGAGCCGGACGAAGGGACGACAGCCCGCATCCATTTGCCGGTCACCTAAAAAGCGGTCCCTTTGGATGGACTGCGGAAGAACGGCCCGGTGCGCAGGCAAAGCCCAAAGGTCCGGGGGACGCGCCGTCCCGCCAGGGGAAGGGTTTTCAACACTTGCCGGAAGGATTGTGGAAAAAACATCCCGGCGTGGGCCGTGCTGGAGGTTTTTCATGAGTAAGAAAAAAATATTGGTGGTCGCAATTGTTTTTTTATTGTTGGGCGTCTCCCTGGTGCGGTTGTCCGGCGATAGTGTTTGGAGCCCCAAACAGGACGAGACGATTCAGATTTCCTTTATTGCCCGCGGAAAAAAGACAGAAAGCTGGAGCACCATTGAACAGGGGATTGAACAGGCGGCAAACGACCTGAATGTAGAGATTACGCCGATCTATCTTTCCAGTGAGAATGATGCGTCCGAGCAGATCTCCCTGCTGAACCGGGAAGTGCAGAATGGCGCGGATGCGGTGCTGATTGCGCCGGCCAATTCGGAAGACCTGCGCGCCCCTATTGAGGAGGCCCAAAAACAGGTGCCGGTCGTCGCGATCGAATCCACGGTGGCGGGGATGGAGACACTCCCCTATATTGGCTGCGACAATGTCAGCCTTGGGCAGGCGCTGGGGGAGGAAATCCTTGCCAGCGGGGGCAAAGGCACCAAAGTCGCGATTTTACAAAACAGCCTTTCCTGCTCCAGTGTGAAGGAGCGCTACCAGGGCGTGTTGGAAGTGTTGCAACAATATGGGATGGAATTGAGCTTTTGGGAGATCCCGGACGATCCAACGCAGGCCTATGAGACGGCAAAAACGCTTTTGCAACGGCAGGACGTCAACAAGGCGGTGGCGTTAGATGGCGCTACGCTGGAAGCTGTGGCCCGGGCCGAAAAAGAGCTCAGCCCACCCGGCGTGACCACGGTGGATATCTATGGGGTAGGGAGGACAAACCAGGTTGTCTCCTACTTGGAGGAGAAAGTCATCACATCCATCGGTGTGCAAAATGAGTTCAATATCGGCTATTTGGGCGTGAAGGCGGCGGTCGACCAGATCCAGGGGAACGAGGCTGAGAGCGCCACCATCAATTTTGCCATTGTCAATTCTGCGGATATGTATTCTCCAGAAAATCAAAGGCTGCTCTTCCCATTTGTCCGTTAAGCGGCCGAAGAAAGGGGCGATACCGTGATACAGCGACTTGTAAAAAGGGCACTGTGTGCGCTATTGGGGGTGGCATGCCTTGCGCTCTCCGCTTCCTGCGAAACCAACAACCCAGAACAACAGATCGAAACCGTCCGGATCGGCGTGGCAACCTACCGCAGCGACGATACGTTTATCACAGCCCTATGCGATGACCTGGAGAGGGTTTCGAAACAAATGGAGAGCGAGACAGGCAAAAAGATCATCCTGAATATTGCGGACGGAAAAAACAGCCAATCCAACCAAAACGACCAGGTGGATAATTTCATCTCCCGTTCGTACGATGTCATCTGTGTGAATATGGTGGACCGCACCGTTGCGGCGGTCATCATCGATAAGGCGAAACGGGCGGATATCCCGGTGGTATTTTTCAACCGGGAGCCGGTGGAAGAGGATATCCGCATGTGGGACCGGGCGTATTACGTGGGGACGGATGCGAAAGAATCCGGGATCATGCAGGGCCAGATCATCTTGAATGCGCTTAAAAAAGACGCGGGGATCGATAAAAACGGGGATGGAAAGCTGCAATATGTGATGCTGGAAGGGGAACAAGCACATCAGGATTCCCTGATCCGCACCGAATATTCGGTGAAAACGATCACGGCCGGCGGCGTACAGATGGAAAAGCTGGCTAACGATACAGCCAACTGGCAGCGTTCCCTCGGTACGGAAAAGATGACCTCCTGGCTCGACCAATTTGGTGATGAAATCGAAGTGGTGCTCAGCAACAACGACGACATGGCCCTCGGCGCGATTGACGCCTTGAAAGCGCAGGATATGCTTGAAAATGGACCGGTCGTAGTGGGGGTTGACGGGACGCTTGCCGCTCTGGAGGCGATCCAGAATGGGGAAATGCTCGGTTCTGTGGTCAACGATGCACAGCTCCAGGCACAGGCCATGCTGGATATTGCCTGTGCGCTCACGGAAGGCAGCGACCCCCAGCAAGTGGTAGAAGGGATGAACGGCCAATATGTGCGGGCGCCCCATCGGATTGTTACGAAAGAAAATGTAGGGCAGGAGATCGCTTATCTCACCCAATCGGAATGAACGCAAAGAGGCCCGCGGCTTTTAGAAACTGACCCCCATTTGTTAGACGGTATTGATATACTGGATAACAAGAGGGGCACAGTTCCATTGCCGCGGGCCTCTCAGCCCTGGGGAAAAGCCCAGGGCTGTTTTTTTAGTCCTCTCCCAAAGGGCAACATCGCTTGGAGGTTTTGTAGCGACCATTTTAGACAGAAAAATCGCTGGGCTTTTCCGTTTGGGAGGCACGGTCTTCCGCGGGGGAACGGCCGATCATCTTTTTATAGACCTGGGAAAAATGGGAGAAATTTGTATAGCCAACTTTTGCTGCAACCATGCTGACCGGGAGCGCAGTGGTCCGCAGGAGGTTTTGCGCCACCTTCATCTTTTCTGCCACAATAAAATCTTTGAGCTGGACCCCCATCTCCTTTTTAAAAAGGCGCGAGAGGTAGTCCGGATTCAGATAGAATTCTTCTGCGATCTCGGTGCGCCGGACATCCCGCTCGATATGGTTCTGGATATATTGGACGATCTGCTCCATCTGGCTTTTGGTGTCTTTTTTGGGGTGGGCGTCCGCCTGGAATGCGCGGAAAGCATGCGACATCCAGTTTTTTACATCGTCAATCGTCAGGTAGGTGTTCAAGGAACGCTGGAATAGTTTTTGTTCTGGCAGGAATCCCCCCGGTGGGACGGAGGCTGTTTCCGCCGCATTGCAAAGCATCTGGAGCACGGATTGATAAAAAAGTTGCAGATTCTCTGCGTCCAGCGCGCCGGACTGGGCGAGGTGGTCCAAATAGGCTTGGGCCTCGTCGCAGGCAAGGGACGCGTAACCGCTTCCCAAAAGGCTTTCCCAACGTTTCAGGCTGGGAGGGTCCACATGTTTTTGCGGGGCCTCCAGCGATTCGTTTGGAAAGAACACCCCGCTGGCGAGGGCCACATTCCGGTTCCGCAGGCGGAAGAGTTCCCTGGTGCGCGCAGTCAATTCAGGGGGAGACAGGCGAGGCCCGGAATAGCAGGCTACTTCGCAATGGAAATGGGCTTGGCACACCTCTGTAAATGCGGTAAGCTGCCGGCGCAGGGCGGATTCATCCATAAAAACGGATTCATCGGAATAAGAGAGAAACGCCAAGGAGGCACGGTCCAACTGCACCAGGAGGATTTTTTGGCCGTATTGGGCGAAAAGTTCCGATAAGATATTCGAAAAGGCATATTTTAGCAGGTCGCGGTTCCAAATGCCGTCCTGACTATTCCAGCGGAGCAGTTGGATCAAAACGAAATAGATGGGCGTGTCCGCGCGGATCGGGCATTCCAGCTTTTCGAAATCCTCCAAAATCGAAGCGAGCTGGACATCCTCGCCAATATACCATCCTTTAAGCAACCCCTCCAGTAGGACGTCCCGCCGGCGGTACATCATCTTGCCATAGGAATAATATTCTTGCTGCTCCCGGCGGTTTTTTACTTTTTGGACGGCCCGCAGGACGGAAGCCTGGATGTCCTCATACCGGGCAGGCTGGAGGATATAGTCGAACCCGCCCAAGCGGACTGCCTCTTTTGCATAAAAAAAGTCGGCGTGGGCGGTCAAGAAGATGCATTCGGTATCTAGCCCTTGCTTCCGGACCCAGCGGAATAGGTCAAGGCCGCTTTCCACCGGCATTTCAATGTCGCAGAGCATAATGTCGATTTTCTCTGTGGAGAGAACCTGCTTTGCTTCGAAGGCATTGTAGGCCGGCAGGACCTTCGACACCCCGATATCGCTCCAATGGACCCCGGAAATAATCCCGCTGACCACATTGGTTTGATCATCGACTACAAGAACGGTCATCGTTTCCACCCTCTTCTGGAATAAATAGTTCAATCCGGGACCCTTTTTTCAGGTTGCTAAAGGAGAAGATGCTCTTTCCCTGGTAAAGCAGCGCAAAGCGGTGCTTTACATTGAGAATCCCCACGTGTTGCCCGGTGTACTCGATTTTTTCCGCACGGTTGAGTTTTTCCAGGGTTTCCGGGGGGAAGCCGCTGCCGTTGTCGGAGATCGAGATATTGATGTATTGGGCATCTTCGGTTTTTAGCTCCATGACCTTGATATAGATGGAAAGGGCTTCCCCGGGAAGGGAGGCATGTTTCACCGAGTTTTCGACAAAGGTCAGGATCGACATGGGAGGGATCTGGAAGTCTAAAAGACGTTCGTCCGCGTCGATTTCACAGACAGGCGGGCAGGAAGCGCTCATCTGCTCAAGCAGCAGGTAGCGCTTGACGCTGCGCAATTCATCCTGTAGGGGGACAAACGTCATATTGTTGGAAAACAGATAGCGCAGGTAGTCGGACAGGGCCAGGATCATCCGTTGAATCCGGTCATATTGCTGCTCCTGTGCCAATGCGTAGAGATTTTTCAAGCAGTTCAGGAAAAAGTGGGGGCGGATCTGAATCTGCAAATATTGCAGCTGCGCCTGCTGCAATTCCAGTTCTTTTTCATAAGCGGAGATTTTCAGCGATTTGATTTCCTCCATCATCCCGTTGAAGGTATCGCTCATCTGCTGGAATTCCATTACACGGTAGTTGGTCTCCATCTTTGCATCTAGGTCGCCGCTTTTGATGGCGTTCATGGTCTGGACCAGATGGTCCATCGGTTTTAGGAACAGGCCCTTTAAGATATAGCAGCAGACCAGGAGCAAAATCAGGAGGACGGCGGACATCAGGAACAAAAGGAGGAAGTCCATCTGGTGGAACAAATTCTGGTAGGGCGTTAGATAGACAAACCAGACCCCCGCCACATCGGAATAGTCCTGTACAGCGAGATACTTGCCTGCGCCCGTCAGGTAAAAGGCGTCGTCGGTGTACTGTATTTGGATGTTTGCCCCCTGCGCCCATTCCACTGAGGTCAGCAGCGTTCCATCCGGCCCTGTGTAGAGAAGCACGCCGCTGGATGGGTCGGTAGAGTCCTGCGGGGCCAACAGCATGTCGAGATCCACGGCGCAGATCGAATAGACGCCGTTGGTGCCCAGTACGCGGTACAAAAATGCCTGCCCATCCAAGGACAGGACCTGCCAACGGCTGCGGTCGATCGAACCGGATTGGGTGAGCTGTTCAAAATACGTGAGCATCTGTTCCTTAAGCGAATACGAATATGCCCCGCCGTATATCTCCCGGTAAAGGCCGTTTGGCTCGGTAAATAGGAACATCCCCCCGATGATCTGTTTTGTGGAGATCAGCTCCTGATAGCGGTCCACGATTTGTTTGGCGCAAAGGTGCGCTTCCACGGGCTCCATTTCACTGTGCAGCCTTTGAAAATTGGTGTCGCCCACCACGAGGTTGGCGAGGAATAGGTCGATATCCTGGAGGTCCTTCTCCAGGGAGCTTTCATATAGGTAAACAGCGCTGCGGTTGCTTTCCGCAACGCGTTCGTTCATCGCGCGCATGGTATAAAAATTGTAGCCGGTCAGGAAGAGGACCAACGGCACGACGAAGAGCATCAATACCTGGAGGATTTGCTTTTTGGAAGAAATGTGAGTGTTCATAGCGCACACGCCGTTTCTGTATAGTTTGGGAACGGTTCTAAGTACTATTTTATAATGAAATCGATAGTGAAGCAAGTTCTTGACGGATTTATCGCATTATACACAAAAAAATGTGGGGAAAAAGTACAGATAAAAATACGGATAGATTCATGGGGCGTTCTTGGCGGAATGGATGGGATGCAAACCTGCGCCGGATGTTTTCTAAAAAGCAGTGGTAATCTTTATAAAATATGGTATAATTTAATAAATGCGATTTTTTGGAGGGAAAGCGCCTATTTTAGCACGCGCTTTGGGCGCAGGGCAGGAAAATTTTAGATCCCTGCATCAAATATCCATAAAATTGATACGGATTGCCCTTGTCTGTGTGCCCCAATGGGGATACAATGAAAACAAGACAAAGGAACAAAACCGGACGGCGGAAAGGATGTTCCGCTCTGGAAAAAACATAGGAAAAACGGGAGGTACCAATCATGCTTTCAGCAGAAGTCAAAACCCTGATCTCCAGCGGCGGCCTGGATGAGAAGCTGGCCTACATCTATGCGTGCAGCACGGCGGACGTCGCCGGCTACCGCGAGAGATTCATAAAGGCCATCGAGTCGTTCGAAGGGCTCTATGGCGCAGACCGCCATATTTCCATCTTCAGCGCGCCTGGGCGTACGGAAATCGGCGGCAACCATACGGACCATCAGCGCGGCCGCGTGTTGGCGGCCAGCGTCAATTTGGACGTTATCGCCATTGTTTCCCAGAACCCGGACACCAAGGTGCGCATCAAGTCCGAAGGCCACCGGGGGGATGAGATCGACGCGAAGAACCAGGACGTCAACCCCTCCGAGGTGAACACGTCCCGCGCCCTGATCCGCGGCATCTGCGCGCGTTACCAGCAGCTGGGCTATACGGTCGGCGGCTTTGACGCATACACGACCTCCAATGTGTTGACCGGCTCCGGCCTGTCCTCTTCCGCCGCCTTCGAGGTGCTGGTGGGAACCATCGTAAACGAGCTGTTCTGCGGAGGCAAAGAGAGCGCGCTCTCCATCGCCCAGATCGGCCAGTATGCGGAAAACGTGTATTTTGGCAAGCCGTGCGGCCTGATGGACCAGGCAGCCAGCTCCGTGGGCGGATTTGTACAGATCGATTTCCAGGATAAGGATCACCCGGAGGCCCAGAAGGTCGACTTTGATTTCACGAAGTGCGGCTATGCGCTCTGCATCATCGACACCAAGGGCAGCCACTCCGACCTGACGCCGGATTATGCGGCGGTCCCGGCGGAGATGAAGGAGGTCGCGGCCTTCTTCGGCAAGGAAGTCCTGCGCGAGGTGGACGAAGAAGAGTTCTATGCCAACATTGCGGCGCTCCGCCAGAAGATGGGCGACCGCTGCGTGCTGCGCGCCATGCATTTCTTTGCAGAGAACGCCCGCGTGCTCGAAGAGGCGGCGGCGCTCAAGGCAAACGACTTTGACGCCTTTAAGAAGCTGGTTATTGAATCCGGCTATTCCAGCTATATGTATCTGCAAAACGTGTTCTCGGCCAGCCACCCGCAGCAGCAGGGTGTTTCGATCGTCCTGGCGCTGGCACAGCGCCTGCTGGAGAAGCGCGGCGGCGCTTACCGCGTACACGGCGGCGGCTTTGCCGGCACCGTGCAGACCTTTGTCCCGGTGGACTACCTGCCGGAATTCGTCAAGGCGATGGAAGCGGTCACCGGCGAGGGAAGCTGCCACAACCTGCGCATCCGTCCGGTCGGCGGCACGCGCGTCCTGTAATACATCATTTTGTACCAAATTTTATATAGGGATATAGGAGGAAATTTATCATGGCGGAATTGAGATGGCATCCATTGATTCAAGACTGGGTGATGATTGCGTCCAACCGGCAGGGACGCCCCCAGATGCCCAAGGACTACTGCCCGTTTTGCCCCAGCTTCGGCAATGTGCCGGACTATGAGGTGCTGGAGTATGACAACGACTTCCCGGCGCTTTCCCAGAACCCGCCGGAGCCGGACGAGGGGATTGCAAACGATTTCTTCAAAGTAAAGCCGTCCTATGGCAAATGCGAAGTAATTCTGTATTCCCCCGGCCATACGGTGACCATGCCGGAGCTGTCCTACGACCACATGAAGAAGCTGGTGGACCTCTGGTGCGAGCGGTTCAATGTGATGCGCTCCGACGAGAAGATCAAGTACGTCTTCCCCTTTGAGAACCGCGGCGAAGTGGTGGGCGTCACCATGCCCCATCCGCACGGCCAGATGTACGGCTACTCGTTCATCCCGAAGAAGCTGCAGCTGGAGACCGCGTCTGCAAAGGAATATTACGAGAAGACCGGAAACTGCCTCTTCTGCGATACGCTGAAGAATGAGCTCGAGGCCCAAAAGCGCATTATTTTCCAGAACGAGCACTTTACCGTGTACCTTCCGTTCTATTGCGAGTATCCTTACGGTGTTTACATCATGGCAAACCGCCATGTGCAGTATATCACCGACCTGACCGAAGAGGAGAAGTACACCCTGGGCGTCACCATCCGCGACACCGTCGGGATGCTTGACAGCCTGTTTGACTATCGCTTCCCGTACATGATGTGCATGCACAATGCGCCTGTCAACTCGGGCGACTACTCCAAGGACTTCCACTTCCACATCGAGTTCTTCCCGCCGATGCGCAGCGCAGACAAGCAGAAGTTCAACGCTTCCAGCGAAACCGGCGCATGGGCGCACTGCAACCCGACCTGCCCGGAGGAGACCTCCAAGGAACTGCGCGCCGCTTACGCAAAGTTCATGGAGAGCAAGAAGGGCGAATAAGAGGTTCTCGCGCCGGAAAGCCCGGCGGAAATGGACCCCTGCGCACACACAGGTAAGCGGGCGGTGTTTTGGGGCCTGCATACCTGGAACGAATAGAAATGACCGGCGGTTGCTGTCCGGCGCGCGGTGCGCTGGGCGTGCGGTGACGGCCGGATACTGGAAAGGATGATTGATTATGACCGTACTGGTGACCGGCGGCGCCGGGTTTATCGGTTCCCACACCTGTGTGGAGCTGCTCAACAATGGATTTGATATCATCGTGATGGATAACTATGTGAACTCCTCTCCGGACGCCCTGCGCGCCGTGGAGAAGATCACGGGCAAGACCTTCCCGATCTACGAGTGCGACATGCTCGATTACGACAACTTTGAGAAGATCTTCAAAGAGAACAAGATCGATGCCGTGATCCACTTTGCGGGCCTCAAGGCGGTGGGCGAATCCGTCCAGAAGCCGCTGGAGTATTATCACAACAACATCACGGGCACCCTGCACCTGCTCGACCTCATGCGCAAATACAATGTAAAGAAGATCGTCTTCAGCTCCTCCGCAACGGTCTACGGCATGAACAATAAGGTGCCGTTTAAGGAGGATATGCCCGCGGGCGGCACCACGAACCCGTACGGCACGACCAAGTATTTCATTGAGCAGATCCTGAAGGACGTCTGTGTTGCGGATAAGGATCTGAAGGTCGCTTTGCTGCGCTACTTCAACCCGATCGGCGCGCATCCGTCCGGCCTGATCGGTGAAAACCCCAACGGCATCCCGAACAACCTGATGCCGTATATCGCCCGCGTGGCTGCCGGCAAGCTGCCGTGCCTCTCCGTCTATGGCGACGACTATCCGACCCCGGATGGGACCGGCGTGCGCGATTATATCCATGTGTGTGATCTGGCTGTGGGCCACATCAAGGCGTTGCAGAAGCTGGACAGCATCCAGGGCGCTGAGGTTTACAACCTGGGCACCGGCAAGGGCAGCTCGGTGCTGGATGTTGTGAAAGCATTCGAGAAGGCTTCCGGCGTGAAGATCAACTACAAGATTGCGCCGCGCCGCCCGGGCGACATTGCCGAGTGCTATGCGGATGCAACAAAGGCCAAGGAAGAGCTCGGCTGGGAGGCCAAGTATACCTTGGACGACATGTGCCGCGATTCTTGGAACTTCACAAAGAACCAGAAATAACGAAACAATACATTCATCAGTGGGGTACGCTGCGGAAGTCCGCGGCGTACCTTTTTTATTGCAATGGGCCGTTAAACAATAGCCGCCCCCGTTTTGTGCCTGCAAGGGCTGGAAAAGGGGATGGGGTGGCCCCTGTTTGGGCAAGGTCCGCGAAAAGGTGGGAAAAGGATGGGGATCAGCCTGTTTTGTAGTATAATAGAAGGGTGTGAAAGTCAGATTCCTGATAGTGTCAGGTCGGATTTTTGATAATCTTTGTTTCATGCATAGAAGAATATAGAAAAGTCGTCGGTTTTTTGATAATGGAGGTCGGGATTTTGGCAGAAACGAAAAGATCAACGGGGTACAATATACACACAGTAAATAATAAAGGCCAAATGAACAAAGGGGAAGATTCCCAAAGCAAACGGCGCCTTAGCCGGACATTCCAAGAGGAAAATCCTTATAGCGTTTTCGTGCGCCGCTCTGCGGCAAAGGAAAGGAAGGGGCGTCACATGAAACGGGCAAAATGGTTGTCGGTTCTGCTTACGGGCTTTTTTCTTCTCCAGCTGGTTGCCTGTAACGGTGGAACCACCGGGACGGAGCAAGCCGCTCCAGAGAGTGATCCCAGCGGCCTTTACACAGTGGACGTGTATGCACTGGGACGCGCCTCAGAACCCCTTCGGAAGGAGATCGAGGCCCGCGCGAATGCCATTATCCGGGATTCTTGCGGGGCGCAAATTAGCATTCATTACCAGGGGTTGGAAGAGAGCTGCCTCCAGCAAGTGAAATTGGCGGTTTCTACGGGAAAAAAGGTTGACCTGTTCCCAACGTTTGAAATGGGCGTTTCCGTGATGGTCAATTACGGGTTGGTCACCCCACTGAACGACTATTTGTCCCTGTGCGGCCCGGAGATCCAGGAGGAAATCCCTCCGGAGGATTGGCAATGTGTCACCGTGAATGGGATGATCTGTGGCGTACCGATCAACCGGGAAAAGGCTACGGGGCGTGGCTTTATCTATCGGAAGGATCTCGCAGAGGCGTTGGGCGTCTACGAGGAGGATCTCCAAACGATGCAGGATCTGGAGGACTTGCTGATCAAAGTCCGGGATGCTTATCCAGGGATGTATCCAGTGGTCACCAGTTCAGGGCTGGCCCGCCTGCCCTTGGCTTACGACCGCCTGGGCGACGACCTGGGTGTATTGGAGGACAGTTTCTCTGATTCCACCGAGGTGGTCAATCTGTTTGAGACGGATTCTTACCGGGAAATGGTTGAACTGCAGTGGGATTGGGCGCAGAAAGGCTTGATGATGCCCGACGGCGCCGCCAACACTGTGGACGAGTTTTCTATGATGCGGGCAGGGAAAGGCTTTGGGCATTTCGCCAATGTAAAGCCCGATAAATATGGGGAAGCCACCCGGAATGTTGGATATGAGATCGGGATTTTTGAAATTGTCCCGGCATATAGCGAAACCACTTTGGTTTCTTCGATGTGGAGTATCGGCTCTACGAGCGAACGGCCCGACAAGGCGGTGAAGGTGCTCAATGAGATGTACACCAACCCGGAGCTGGCCAATTTGCTCACCTATGGCATCGAGGGGAAGACCTATCAAGTGCTTGACCGCGAGCAAAAAATCATAGGGTTTCCCGAAAACAGGGACGATGCAAGCCTCTTTTATAGCTTTATGACGTGGTCTTGGCCAAACGAGCTGATTGTGAATGTCTGGCAGGAGGATCCGCCGGACGTTTGGCAGCAGGTGGAAGCGTTTAACAGGAATGCCCATCCGTCTCCGGCACGCGGGTTCGTGTGGGACAATACGGACGTGCTGGGGGAAGTGAGTGCTTGCAATGGGGTGCTGGACGCATACCGCAACGCATTGGAATGCGGTTCCCTGGACCCATCTGTCGTATTGCCGCGTATGAACCAGGAATTGAAAGCGGCCGGGATTGACCGGATCATTGCAGAAAAGCAGGAGCAGCTTGACCGATGGTTGGCGGCACAGGGCCGGTAGGCATGTGCGGACGAGCGGGCTAGGAACCCGGTATCCAGATAGGTTATGTTGGGCCATAGGCCCGTTTACGATAGAATTGCATACGCGCACCAATGCTTGTCAAAAGCAAATCTTTGACAGGCTTTCTTTTCTACACACTTTTTTAGGAAATGGAGGGATGCCCATGCAGAAGAGACGCGCGGCCGTTTATTAGCAGTTCACATTTTTGGAAAAGGAGAGAAAAGCAGAATGAAAAAGATCCATCGATCCATTTTGGCGCTGGTTCTCACATTCACGATGCTGCTCGGCACATGCACCAGCGCATTTGCAGCCACGTCGAGCAGTGCATCGGAAACCGTAGAACCCGGCATCGTCACGATCAGCAGTGGCGGCCATGAGAACGGCGACATCCAGGGCGTCCCCTCAGATACCGAGGGCGTCACCGTTTATAAAGGTGTCCCGTTTGCACAGCCCCCGGTAGGGGAATTGCGTTGGAAAGCCCCGCAGGATCTCACGGAGACGTGGGACGGCGTGCGCGTTTGCGACAAATGGGGCAACCAGGCAATGCAGCCGGAAGACTTGAACCCCGTTGGCGAGTTCTGGGGCGACGAGTTCTATTTTGATGAAGCTTATAATCCGGAAATCAGCGAAGATTGCCTGTATTTGAACGTCTATGCACCGGAGCGCGCGGAAGACGAGCTGCTCCCGGTCATGGTTTGGATCCATGGCGGCGGCTATGACCATGGCCACGCTTCCGAGATGGAGTTCAACGCCTCCAAACTGGCGGCGCAGGGCATCATCGTGGTGTGCATCCAGTACCGTGTGAACCTGTTTGGTTTCCTGGCTCTGCCCGAGCTCAGCGCGGAAAACGAAGAAGGCGTTTCCGGCAACTACGGCACCCTGGATCAGATCAAGGCGCTGGAGTGGGTCAACGAAAACATCGAAGGCTTTGGCGGCGACCCGGAGAACGTCACCATCTGCGGCCAGTCCGCAGGCGCCATGTCTGTAACGGCGTTGCTTTCCACAGACATGACGGATGGGCTGTTTAACCGTGCGATTATCCAGAGTGGTTTTGGCGGTTATGCAGCTCCTGGCAACTATAAATCCTTGGCGGATAAAGAAGAAACTTGCCAAAACGCTATTGAAAAGGCATTCGGAGAGGACATCACTTTGGAAGAACTTCGCGCAATGGATGCGAAAGATTTCCTGGCGGATGACGTTTACAGTTCCCTCAAGAGTGCGGCTGGCAACAATACGTTGGACAACTATGTCTTTACGGAAGAATCCATCGATCTGACCCGCGAGGGCGCGCTCGACGGCATCGACATCATGATCGGCGGCACAGCGGATGAATACACCTCCCTGTCTGGCACGCCGGACGGCACGATGGATATCGATTCGTTCCACCAGAGAATGGAACGGCAGTATGGCGAGCTTTACAACCGTGCTGCTTACAACCCGATGAACGAGACGCAGGCTTATCGCATGAACCTGCGCTCCACCAGCGACAGCAGCTTGGCGAAATACCGCATCTCCGCAGAATACGGTAAGACGCATAACGAAGACCATAGCGCCTATGTGTACTATTTCGATCACGATTTGGCGCCGCACGATCCGGAGACGGTCGGCAACCGCGATGAAGATTTCTACGGTTCCTTCCACTCCAGCGAGCTGTGGTTCATGTTCAACTCCATGCGCGACGACATCGAAGGCCAGCGCAACTGGACGGACGCAGACCATGAGCTGGGCGACATCATGTCCACCTATTGGGCAAACTTTGTCAAGACCGGCGACCCGAACGGCGAAGGCCTCCCGAATTGGGAAGAGTGCACCTCTGACACGGACGGCGCATTCATGCACTTCAAAGACGTAGAGGATGGCGTTGCAGCGGTCTGCACAACAAAGACGGATTACCCGGCGCGCGACCGCATGATGATGGCGGCAAACCTGGATTCCTTCGGGCTGACCGAGGACGACCTGCAGATGTCCTATAACATCCCTTATGGCGACATCCCGGTGGAACTCGTTACGGAAGTCATCCCACAGGGCCAGCGCGTTGTGGAAGCCAACTTGACCTATGAGAGCGCCGTCGACGCGGACAGCGTTTCCAAGGACGACTTCAAGGTCAAGGCAACCCTCACCTATGGCGACGGTTCCAACGATATGGACGGCTACCGGACCATCACCGATATCGATGTCAACGGCAATGTTGTGACGCTGAAATTCGATACAGATGATGCAGCCGCGGTCACCAGCTTCTACAGCGGGACCACAAATGCATACGACGTCTCCTATCTCATCACCCAGAAGGGCGAAATTGAGACGGCGGACGGCGTTGTAGAGCCGGCAAAATACGAAGACACCGCGATCACCAACCGCATCGTGGACGATTTCCAGGTTGGAAGCGCTACGAACGGGGCTGGCAAGACCCTTAACTACCGCTATTACGACCCGATCGAGGTCAATGGCGTGAGCGCTGACGGCGAGTATCCGCTGATCCTGTTCCTGCATGGCAGCGGCGAATCCGGCAGCAACAACCTCTCTCAAATCATTGCAAACAAGGGCGCGGTTGCTTGGGTAGAACCCGACCGCGTAGCGGAAAACCCCGTTTATGTCCTGGCCCCGCAGTGCCCGTCCGCACGGGAAGGCTGGATCAACGAGGAAAACGAGGCGTTGGTCCTGCAGATGCTGGATGAATTCATCGCAGCGCATCCGCAGGTGGACGAGAGCCGCATTTATATCCAGGGCCTGTCCATGGGCGGCATCGGCACTTGGAATATGATCCTCAGCCATCCGGATAAATTCGCAGCGGCCATCCCGATCTGCGGCCGTGTGCCGACCGAATTCTATGCAAACGACGGCGCAGCATTCGACGCATTGGCGAACCTCCCGATTTGGGTAGCCCATGCAGAGGACGATTCCTCCGTCAATATCCAGGGCTCTGACGACGCAGTCGCTGCTTTGCAGGCCCACGGCAACAATTCCGTGAAGTATTACAAGTATCTGCCGGGCTCCATCACCCCGAACCCGCATCACAGCTGGGAAGCCGTGTATGAGGATCAGGAGATCTACAACTGGCTGTTCGAGCAGAATACGTCGAGAAACCACAATGCGGACGCTCCGCTGAAGACCCTCTACACCGTGAAGGATTACGGCGACGGCGTGCAGGGAATCTGGGACTATGACGTCGACCCGATGTATGTGATGGTCAACGGCGACCGCGCCGTCCTGATCGACACCGGCATGGGCCAGGGCGACCTGTATGGCGCTTTGAAGGGCATCCTGCCTAAGAGCGTAACGACGATTGATGTCCTGCTCACCCACAGCCATGGCGACCATATCGCCCAGGCATACCAGTTCGCGGACAAAGCGGATGTGGAACACATCTACATCGGCGCGGCGGACGAAGCCACTGTGAGAGCAAACCTGGAGCGCCGGGGCGTCAGCACCGAGAAGCTCACAGCAGTCAACGACGGTGATAAGATCCCGTTCGGCGATAAGTCTTTCCAGGTCATCGACATTGTTGGCCATACGGCTGGTTCCGTCGGCTACATGATCGAAGACAAACTCTTCACCGGCGACGCCATCGGATCCGGCTATGTCTGGATGCAGATCGGCATGTGCTCCATTGAAGACTACGTAGGCTCTTTGCAGCATCTCAACGATGCCATCGGCGACCGCGACCTGACGGTCTACGGCGGCCACACCCAGTACCGCGGCACGATGACCGACCAGTATGTCCGCGACATCCTCGCATGTGCACAGGGCATTGTGGACGGCTCCATCGAAGGCACGCAGTACCTCCGCGGCAATGTCCGCGATGCGAAGGTGGCAACCTATGGCACCGCCTCCATCGTTTACGATCCGGCAAAGGTCACCGATACCTGTGAGGTTGAGATCGTAACAAAGGTTATGGACAACGGCCAGAAGGTCATCGAAGCAGTCGTCACCTATCCGGACGACGTGAACCCGGATTCTGTCTCCGCTGCAACCTATCAGGTGCGCGCAGAGCAGAACGCAGACAATGCAACCTTTAACAATGTTGGCATGCGGACCATCACCGGCGTCCAGGTGGATGGCAACAAAGTCATCATCTCCCTCGACCCGACGGATGCAACCGCAGGCACCAGCTACTTTGATTACAACGCATTCCAGACCTTTATGTTCGACCTGGATTATCAGGTTACCCAGGTGGGCACCGTTGAGCTGGCTAACGGCGAGACCGTAGCGGCAGGCGGGACCTATGCGAGCAGCTCGGTTACGAACCTGACCGTGGACGATTTCCAGGCGGCAGAGGTTACAAACGAAGCTAGCAAGACCATCCCGTACCGCTATTATGACCCGATCCGCTCCGCTGGCAAGGATGCCAACGGCAAGTACCCGGTCGTGATCTTCCTGCATGGCGCAGGCGAATCCGGCGACAACAACATCTCCCACATCATCGCAAACAAGGGCGCTGTTGTTTGGGCGGACCGCGTAGATATGAATCCGTGCTATGTGCTGGCACCGCAGTGCCCGAGCATGGCGGAAGGCTGGGTCCAGGAGGACAACGAGGCGCTCGTCATGCAGATGCTCGATGAATTCATCGCAGCGCATGCGGACACCATCGATACCGACCGCATCTACATCCAGGGCTTGTCCATGGGCGGCTATGGCACTTGGAAGATCATCCTCGATCATCCGGAGGTCTTTGCAGCGGCAATGCCGATGTGTGGCGGCGTGGACGACAGCTACTATGCAAACAACAACGCAGCGTTTGAAAAGATTAAGAATATGGCAATCTGGACCTTCCACAATGCGGACGACAGCACCGTTCCGGTGGAAAATACCCGCAAGGTCGTGGAAGCCCTGAGAGCAGTTGGCAGCCCGTGCATCAAGTACGAAGAGTACAGCGCTGGCTCCACAACGCCGGACCCGCATCAGGTTTGGCAGAAGGTATATAGCGACCGCAACGGCACGCCGTACAACTGGTTGTTCCAGCAGTCGCGGAGCCGTTCGGCGGACCACACCCAGAACCCGTCCTTGGGATATACCCAGGAGACCATCAAGCCGGGCCTGACCGTTGTGCGCGACTATGAACTCGGCCAGATCTGGGTCATTGAAAACCAGGATGGCGCGACCGTGATCGATACCGGCATGGGCGCGGGCGATCTCTTCGATTACATTGTCAACAATGTTTTGGTAAACAAAGACGCCAATATCGACGTCGTTTTGACGCACAACCATGGCGACCACATTGGATGCTTGGACGACTTTGTCGGCAAGGATCAGGTGAAGAATGTCTATGTCGCAGAGGGCGACAAAGATGCAATCATCCGGAAGATGGGCGAAGATGCCGGCAAGGTATCCATCGTGAAGGATGGCGACAAGATCGACATCGGCAACGGCGAGAACCTCGAAGTTGTCGCAGTTCCGGGCCATACCGCAGGCTCCATCGTCCTGTTCTATGGCGATGATGTATTCACCGGCGACGCTGTTGGTTCCGGCGACCTGTGGATGCAGATCGGCATGTGCTCGATCCAGACCTATACCAAGTCCCTGCAGCACTTCATCGACAAGGTCAACGGCCGCCAGGTAACGCTGCGCACGGGCCACGATGAGAACCTCGAACCGTTCACAGAGGAATATCTCGACGACCTGATGAACTGCGCAGAAGGCATCATCGACGGCAGCATCGAGCCGACCGTCTATTTCAGAAGAGAAGCCAGCTATGCTTCCTATGGCAGAGCAAACATTGTTTACTATCCGTATCAGATCCTGGATGCAAACTTCGATGAGCTGAATGCAGCAATCCAGGATGCGGAGTCCCGCTCCGAAAGCAAGTACACCAGCGATTCTTGGGCAGCCCTGGAAGAGGCAGTCGCAGCCGCAAAGGCCCTGCCGTCCACCGCAACGCAGCCCACAGTAGACGCTGCAGTGAAGGCGATCAACGATGCGATCATGGCACTTGTGCCGAGAAGCAGTTCTTCTTCCGGTGGCGGTTCTACCACGGTTTATGTCCCTGTGAGAGACGGCAACACCGGTGATGGAACCAGCGTGGTAACGCCGGGCACGGGTACTTCTACACTTACACCATATGTGCGTTCCGATACGACGCTTCCGTTTACTGTCCGCCAGGGCCAGGCGTATTGCTTCAAGATGACGTTGGTCAACGGCAGCAATATCCTGCCTCTCTTCACCGTGGGCAACGGCAGCGTGTTCAAGACCCAGTATGTTGCGCAGATCGGCAATGACTACTACTTCCGCATTTGGGCAATCGGCAATGTCGGCGAGTCCACCGGCGTTTACACGACGCTTCCGGGACAGACCGCACAGCAGCATTGCGTAGTAACCATTGCAGCGTAAACGACTTTTCTAGGCTGGGCGCGGTTGATGGGCAACAGAAATCTTCTGCCCAGCAAAGCTGCTTTTCTCTTGGGGCCGCCCGGGGAGCCGGGCGGCAACCAGGGAAGCAGAATCTCTTCGATAAAAGTGCTTAACCCTTTTCTTTTTCATCTTCCTTAAACCCATTATATAATGAAGCTGTAGGGGGCGTGCGGTTAAAGAGCAGACCGTATGCCCCCTATTGCAGTTTTCAAGCACAACCTTATCTGGGAATGCCTGCGGAAAATCCCCTAGTTTTGGGAAACTAATGATTGAAATTTGTCCAAGGGCGTGCTATAATTACTAACAGTCTTCATCCGCCCGTAGCGAAGCTGGATATCGCAGCAGATTCCGATTCTGAAGGCCGGGGGTTCGAATCCCTCCGGGCGGGCCAAATATGTGTGGTGACCCACACGGGATGCATCCTTCTTTCGCCGGGTCCCGGCGGCCTGAATCTGAAAGGGTTCAGGCGAAGGGAGCTGCATCGTTGGATCAATCAGCAGATGGAAGTGCCCCGTGCAAGGGCTTTTTCCAGGGGGTTCTCTGGTTCCGTCAATTTTGTGGCTGCTGGGCAGGCGAATGGCCGTTGCCAGCAACGAAGGAGGACTTGGCTTTGTATCCCATACTGGAGAATGGAATGGAGGCCGGCGCTTGTGATCCGTACAACAAAATAGCATATGTTGCGTCAAACGGCCGTTAGAGCCGTGATGGATACCCTTTTCCTTTTTTGGGAAAAGGTTTTTTTGTTGTATAGAAGCAGAAAAAGGAAGGCGCTCCAGCGCAAATGATGTCATACAATGCGTTTTTATGAACCTGCCTTCGAGATCGAACCGGGAAAAACGCGTATGAGCAGCGCCTCTGGCTTCAGGCCGGGGCGTGATAAAGATCCTTTTAGAAACCAGGTGGCATGGGGCGGTATGGGCTTTGCCCTTCCCAAGCACCGGAGAAAATCAAATTGAATTGCCGGGAGGAGATTCTGGGTGAACGTTTTAGTGATTGGATGCGGCCGTCTGGGCAGACGCTTGGCGGAGCTGTTGGACCATCATGGCCACGATGTTGCAATCGTGGATTCTGACACCGATGCATTCCGGATGTTGGAAGATGATTTTAATGGGATGACTGTTACAGGCTTTCCCATGGACACCCATGTGCTGAAAAATGCGGGGATCGAAAGCTGTGATGCAGTGGCGGTCTGTACGCCGGACGATAATCTGAATATCACGATTTCACAGATTGCAAAAGAGTTTTTCGGGGTCCAGAATGTGGTCGCGCGCATTTCAGATCCGGCGCGCGAAAAGGTTTTTAAACGGTTCGGCCTAAAAACCGTCTGCCACACAAAGCTCGCCGGGGACGCGATGTTTGCCGCCCTGACGCAGCCCTGGGATTCCAAAGAGGTGACCTTTGGGACGGCAACTGCGGGGTTCTATACCAAGGAAGCGGACCGCGCTTGGTATGGGCTTTCCCTGGACCGGTTCCCGATGAAGGAAGGGCAGATCCTCTTTGGCGTTGTACATGCGGATGGGACAATGGTGCTTAACACCGGGCGGAAGGATCAGTTGATTATGGAAAATGACCGCCTAGTGTTTGCCAAGATTATCGATTGAGTTTTCCGGGAGATTGCCTTCGCTCCGCCCTTTGTTGCAATACAGCGGGCGTCAAGTAGGGCTGGGGAGCCTCCCGGCCAGGTTGCACCTGCCTTTTGCAAAGCGGGGAAAGGCTATATTCGGAAATTTAAGACAATAATGAAACAGATTGTATTTTTAAAACATAAAAATACAGATAGTATTATCTGGGAGGAAAGACGATGCGTATTGTAATCGTTGGAGGCGGAAAATTAGGCTATCATTTGGCCACGATTATGCTGGACCGCAAGCATGATGTGCGTTTGATTGAAAAGAATAAGCTTCGCTGCATGCGGCTGGCGAATGAGCTGGATGTCGAGGTAATCTGCGGCGATGGAACAGAGATTGAGACGTTGGAAGATGCAGGGACACAGAATGCGGACTGCTTCATCGCGGTGACTGGCCAGGACCAGGACAACCTGGTGGCTTCCCAGCTCGCGAAGCGCCAATTTAAGGCGATTAAAGTGATTGCACGGGCGAACGATCCACGGAACATGGATGCATTGCGCATCTTGGGAGCGGATATTGTTGTTAGCAGCACGGAAATCATTACGAATTTGATTGAACAGGAAGTCGATATCGCGGAAATGCATCTCTTGGCAACGCTCAATAAGGGCCGCGCTGGCATTTGTACAATGACTTTGCCGCCGGATACCGCTTTGGAGGGCGTTACGCTGAAAGATGTCGACCTCCCAGAGAGTTCGCTGGTGATTTCGATTGTCCGCGGGGATGCAATGATGATCCCAAATGGTAATACGGTGATCCATGCGAATGATGAAATTGTCGCTGTGTGCGAGGGCAAGAGCCAGAAACAGCTTTTGCGTGTCTTGCGGGAACGCAAGTGATCGGGCAATAGAATAGAAAACCGAAAAAGCACGTGTGTATAAAAATACACACGTGCTTTTATGCATTTTGCTGGATAAAAGTCACACAAACAAGATGCAGTTTTTTAAAGCGCAATTTTTCCAGATGTTATTTGCTTTTATCGTATAATATATACAAATTGTTTGAAGGATTGACATGTAACCCAAAGAATGGTAAAATCATCCTATATTATACAATGTATAAATAAAAGAAAGAACGCATTTAAATTCTATTAATTCAATACTACTGCGAAATGGCACGCTTTTGCCGTGGAATTTTGCTGTAGATAGATTAATCATTTATAACGAGGAGGATTCGGCATGAAAAAAAGGAGAGTACTGCTATCAGGCGTATCCATCCTGCTGGTGCTTTGCCTGCTGATAGGCGGGACCATGGCATGGTTTACAGATACGGAGAAGACGGATGCGGACTTTACCGCCGGCGTTTTGGACATCACTGTAGAGCCGGGCGAAGGGGCTACCGCACCCCTGACCTTTGTGAACCTGCGCCCGATGCAGTATCAAAATTTCTTGGAAGAGATCAACGATGCGGGCAACGGCAATGCAAATGTGGATGGCTATGACCCAAAACCGGTCTATTTTCAGCCGGTCGTTGTGGAAAATGCGGGGACACTCCCGGCGTATATCCAGCTTTCAGTGGAAGCTTTGGATATGGCAAGCGCGACATGCCCGGAAGGCGGCGAGAAAGCAATTGCAATTACCGAAAATGCCGACGGAACGGAGACCATTGTGCAGAGCAGTCAAAACGGTGAGGCGGTTTGCACGAACGGCCTGGCAGATGTGTTGAAACTGGTTCTCTTTGAGAAGGTCAACGGGTCGTGGACGCCCATAGCGGACAACCTTAACCCGGATTCGGAAGGCACATCCTATACACCCGGCCTGGCGTTGCCAGCGGGCAATGGTGAGCAGACCTATGTGGTCGGCGCATATCTGCCGGAGACAGCAGGCAATGAATACCAAGGCAAACACTTCCACGGCAATTTGGTCGTGAAGGCGTTCCAGACCGACGAAGGCGCAGGCGCAGCCGAAATGGCAACGGTCCAGTGGGTAAAGGACGGCGAAACCGTCGGCTCCTACCTGGTGGCCTTCCCCGAAGGGGAAACAACCATGACGCTCAAGCCTGATGCGAATAAGCTGCCCGCAGGCTATGTGCTGGCGGACCCGGATGCGACCGTTGAGGTCTCTACAACCGATAAGACCGCTTCCTTTGAAGTCGCATTCAAAGCGGACGGCGACGGCAGCTCGGAAGAGCAGGCCATCTGGATCCGTTCGGCAGAGGATTTCAGCAAGATCAACGACAATATGGACGGGTATTATGAGCTGGGATCGGATATCGACCTCTCGGGCATGATTTGGGAACCGATTGGAGGCGCTGGGAGCAAAACGGAGAAATTTACCGGCACCTTGGACGGCAACGGATACACGATCGCGGGGATGCAGATCAAAGGGGAGAAACAGATGCTCCATGTGGGCCTGTTCGGATATTGCAAAGACGCGGAACTCAAGAACCTTGTATTTGAAGCGCCGCAGGTGGAAACGAACCGGTACGGCGGGGCCTTGGCAGGCGTTGTGAGCAACACCCGCATTGAAAATTGCCAGGTCAACGGCGGCAGCATCACATGGGATTACACGAAGGGCGAATGTTCTATAGGTGGTTTGATTGGCGAGGACACTGGCAGTTCTGTCCTGAAGGATTGCTCGTCTTCTGCGGATGTGACGGCTGTGGGGACGGCAAAAAATAAGGTCTATTTGGGCGGACTCATCGGCGGTTTGTTCTTGAATTCGACCATTGACGGCTGCACGGCTTCCGGCGATGTGACCATGACCGGCAGCACGCAGGATGACGAGACCATCGCCCTGGGCGGTTTGGTTGGATGGGTAACCGGTACAGCGGTGAATTCCAGCGCGTCGGGCAATGTCAGCAACGAGAGCGCCGGCACGGCAGGCAAAATCTATGTGGGTGGCTTTGCTGGATCGCTGAGCGAACCGGCAGAGGGCTGCACCGCCACTGGCGACGTCAGCAACACCGGCTCGGCAGCGGAAACCTATGTGGGCGAGCTGGCAGGAAACGAAGATATGCTGTATACGGACGGCGACGGCAGCTCGGAGGAGCAGGCGATCTGGATCCGCAAGGCCAGAGATTTCGAGAAGATCAACGAAAATTTGGACGGCTATTACAAGCTTGCAAGAGGGATTGACCTCTCTGACGTTGATTTCCAGCCGATCGGCGGGGAAGGAAGCAAAAACAACTTTACCGGCACCTTCGACGGCAACGGCTACAAGATCACGGGTTTGCATGTAGAAGCTGCAAAGGATGAAAAGCCTCTGAAATATGCGGGCTTGTTTACATACTGCAAAAATGCGGAGATCAAAAATGTCGTGCTGGTAGACCCGCAGGTCACCACAGGCGAATATGGCGGCGCCCTTGCAGGCGTTTTGAGCAGCACCAACGTGGAGAATTGCCAGGTCATCGGCGGTACGGTTACCTGGGACGATACAAGGGGTTCCTGCTATCTGGGCGGCCTGGCCGGTGATGTCATCGGCGATTCCACATTGAAGGATTGCTCGTCCACTGCGGACGTGACGGCGGAAGGAACGGCAACCTCCGTTGTCTATGTGGGCGGCCTGATCGGCGAGGGATACTTGAATACAACGGTCGACGGCTGCACGGCTTCCGGCAATGTGACGATGACCGGAGATATGCAGGATGAAGACACCATCGCCCTGGGCGGTTTGATCGGCTGGATGAACGGCACGGCATCCAATTCCAGCGCAAAGGGCAATGTCAGCAACGAGAGCACCGGCATGGCCGGCAGAATCTATGTGGGCGGCTTTGCAGGTATGCTGAGCGACCCGGCAGAGGACTGCGAAGCCACGGGAAGCGTGAACAACACCGGCGAAGCAGAGAATGTTTATGTAGGGGAGTTCTCTGGCAACGACGCCATGTGATCCCTATAGCCCCTGCTATAGAAAACCCTTTGGAAAGGCAGCGTCCCCGGAAGGAGGGGAGCGGCTGGATTGCCGGCTGAACCTTCTCAAAGGGAGAAGAATATAAACGATAGGGCCCGCATTTCGTTTCGAAATGCGGGCCCTTTGTTTGCTTTATCGGCTTTCGCGCAGCCAAGACACAGCCCTATAGAAGCACGGGGCCACCGGCGGAAAGGTATGTACGAAGTGGGGAAGGGGCCTTTTCCTGGCGAGGCATAGCCCTGCCCGGATGAGGATTGCGCACAGATTTGGAAATTAGAGGGGCTAGCTAGGGGCCTTTCTGAAGCAGGCCTTGTCCCTCCAGAAAGGGCAGAGGGACGGGCGGGACCCCCTTGGAGAGCAGGACCGGCAAAAAAGGCTTATTGCCTGCGGGGCGCAAGCAATAAGCCTTTCCCAATCCTCCCAATGCATTCGGGCCGAACCCCTTTTATTGGAAGGTGTGTTGTTGCGGGAAGCCCGATAAAAGGTTTCCTCAAGGGCATCGGAGATGGGCTGCGTGGAAATGGACGGCTGTCCACACAGGGCACGTCCGGTGACGCCGGCCCTCAGGGTGGTAAACAGCGGCATGCCCTTTGGCCAACCGTTACCAGGCGGCCTTTATCCGACGACGATTTTGCCTTCTGGCAGGATAGCCCCTTTGTTGCGGGCACGCTTGATCGCGATGGCCAAGGCAAGGGAAATAGGGCCAACGCGCCCGATGAACATTGTCAAACTCAAGACAAATTTTGAAATCCAATTTAAGGTCGGAGTTAAGCTGGCGGTCAGGCCGACGGTGCCAAATGCGGAGGTTGCTTCAAAAAGGGCGTCAATCGCGCTGATTGGATGGTCGTTTGTGGCAAGGATAACCCCTGTGGCAAAAAAGACGACCAACATCGAGACAGTTGTAATGGACAAGGCGCGGTAAACAGTGCCCTTTTCAATCCGGCGATGGTTTAACGTGGTATCTTCTTTACCAAACATGACGCTGACGACCGTAGCCACCAAGACTACGAATGTAGTCACCTTAATACCGCCGCCGGTACCGGCAGGCGCCGCACCGATGAACATCAAGATAACCGTCAGGAGTTTTGTGATATCGTGCTCGCTGGCGATATCTACAGAGGCGAAACCCGCTGTACGTGCGCTGGTCGATTGGAAGAAGGAGACCAACAACTTTTGGAAGAAATTTTTCCCCTCCAGTGTGTTGTTCCATTCAAAAGCAAGGAAACCAACCGTACCGATGACAAGCAGGGCGACCGTCATGCAGATGGCGACGCGGGAATGCAGGTTTAGCGGCAAGCGTTTTTTCTTTTTCAAGCTGGGGAACAGCTTTGCATAATAAATATTATGGATCACAATAAATCCGAGGCCGCCCACAATGATCAATAGGGCCACAGGAATGCAAACTAATGGATCGTTCGCATATCCGATTAAGCTGTTGTCCGGCTTTTCAAAGCCAAGGATGTCAAAACCGGCATTGCAAAAAGCAGATATGGCGGTAAACACGGAGATCCATATTCCATGGGCGCCAAATTTGGGGACAAAACGGAGTGCAAGAACGGCTGCCCCGATCAACTCGCTGCTAAAGGTGAAGATCAAAATGGTCCGAACCAATTGATAGACGTCCATCGTATCACCGGAGGTGTTTTCCGACGCGAGCTGCAATTCGCGCAAGCCCAGCTTCCGGCGGGCGAGGAGAGTAAAGCCCGTTGTGAAGGTAATCACACCCAGGCCGCCGGTCTGGATCAAGAGGATAATCACAACCTGCCCGAACACGTTCCAGTGGGTCCAGGTGTCAAATGTGACCAGGCCGGTTACGCAGGTCGCGGAGGTCGCGGTAAACAGCGCGTCGATCACGGCGGTGAATTGCCCGCTGCGGCTTGTGATGGGGAGCGTCAGAAGCGTTGTACCGATCATGATCACAACAAAAAAGCTGACGACAATCAATCGGACGGGGGGGACAGATTTTAGACGTTTGAATAAGGAAAAGCTTTCTTGCAATTCGATCACCTCGAAATAGTCTTGTGGTTGACAGTTTATGTTCAGGACAGCCAGTTTTGGCTGCCCTTAACGGCTGGATAGGCGAAGCGGCCCATCGGTCAAATAGCGGGAAAGCCCTGTGCGTTCCATGAATACCGCCAGGGGCAAACCTAAGATATAGCAAACAGCCAGCTCCCCCAAGCCGACGGAAAGCGCAGAAGCGGCAAAACCGGCCCAAAGGAAACCTTCTGGGGCAAAGAACGCGATTTCTGCGCCGACGATGACGGCGTTAAAAACGACCGGCGGCAATGGCGCCAGCCAAGGGATATGTTTGATCCTTACATTCCGCAACATGTGAGTGGCTATGGCTGCCAATAGAGTGGCAAGCGTGCCAAAAATCATATCGGCCGCCCCATACCCACTGAACAGGTTGCTCAGCAGGCATCCAATGGTCAGCCCAGGGATTGCTGCGGGTGTGAACAAGGGTAAAATGGTGAGCGCTTCGGAAAACCGGAATTGGACCGGCCCATAGGCCAGGTTCATGGTGGCGGCCAGAAGCGTCAGGACCGTGTAGATGGCGGCAATCATGGCGCCCTGCGCCAGGAAAACCGTGCTTCGGGTTTGTTTTTTCATTTGAGATTCCTCCGTAGTTTTCTTTTAGGTCAGGAGTTTGCGACTGACCGGTGCCTAGCCCGCATGATCCATGCTGGACAGCCCCTATAATGTACTACAATTCGCGGAGAAAAGCAAGGTAAAAATGAACATTTTGTGAATCGTTTTAGCGGAGGGCAATGGCTCCCCGCAGCGCGTCGTTTTTGTGGCGGCCGCGGTTTCCGGAGGCAGGCGAAAACCCACGAAAAAACCGGGTGTTTTGCAGGGGATAGCCTGCGGAATTTTGGGTGCGTATACCTTGTATAAAGCACAAAAAAGCCAAGCGCATGAATGCGCTTGGCTGGTATCAGAATTGCCTATATAGAATGTTGGCACCCCCTGGGCATCCGGATTGGGATGCGGTCAGGATGCTTCTTCTTCCTCCGCCTTTGGCGGGACGTGCTTTTCGATCAGGATCTTCGCAATCCGGCGGTCGTCCACCGCCAGGACGGTCAAGGTCAAGCAGTCGATGTCGATGCTCGGATGCTCCTCCGGCTTCGGGATGCGCCCCAGGTTTTCCACCATAAGGCCCGCGATGGTGTCATATTCGCCCTCCGGCAGTTCGACGCCCACAAGGTCGGAAATTTCGTCGATCGGCGTGGTGCCGTCCACGGTAAACTTGTTCTCGTCCACCTGATAGATGTCCTCTTCCTCGTGGTCGTATTCGTCCTGGATATTGCCCACGATGGACTCCATCAGGTCCTCCATGGTGATGAGGCCCTCGGTGCCGCCATATTCGTCCACGATGATGGCGATTTGCAGCTTGCGCTCGATCATTTCAGTGAGGAGCTGGCTGCACTGCTTGGTCTCGGGCACAAAATAGACGCTTCGCATCAGGCTGGTCAGCGGGATGTGGTCGTCCGTCTGCTTCCCTACATATTTTAAAAGGTCTTTCACATAGATAATCCCGATGATGTTGTCGAGATCCTCGTGGTATACGGGGATGCGGGAAAAGCCGTCTTCCAAAGAGAGGTTCACAACATCCTGGATGGTTGCGGTGTCCTCCACCGCAGTGATGTCCGTACGGTGCGTCATCGCCTCGTCGATGGTCGCGTCGCTGAAATCGAAGATGTTCGAGATCATGTCCTTGGCGCTCTCCCCGATCACGCCGGTTTCTTCGCCCTGGTCCACCATCATGAGGATTTCTTCCTCGGTGACCGTCTGTTCATCTTTGTTGGGGTCATATCCCATCAATTTGAGCACGAAATTGGTCGATGCGGTCAGGAAGGAGATAAACGGGTGGAAGATGGAGGAGACGGCGTTTAAAATGCCGGAGAATTTAAAGGAAAGCGATTCCGCCCGCTGCATAGCGATCTTTTTCGGCACCAATTCGCCGAAGATCAACGAAAAATAGGAGAGCAGCAGGGTGACTAGGACGGTGGACACGCCAAAGAGGATATCGTGCGAAATGGGTATGAACGATAGCGCGTCGGCCAGTTTCCCGGCAAATGTTTGCGAAGCCGCTGCTGAGGTCAAGAAACCTGCCAATGTTACGCCGACCTGGATGGTGGCCAAAAAACGGCTGGAATCCTTGGTGAGCTTGAGGACGCGCTTAGCGCGCTTATCGCCCTCCTCTGCCATTTTGCGGACCTTGTTGTCGTTCAGGGTGATGACTGCGATCTCAGACGCTGCGAAAAACGCATTGACCAAGATCAAGATAATCAGCAGGATAATGGAAAACACAGAGAAGGATGATTCCGCCTGGGCGGGTTGGACACTCGTTGACAGCGGCCATAAATGGCCTGCGGGTTCCGGAGGCATAAATAAATTTTTCCCCTTTCGGCAGGTGAAAACCTGCATAGTATAAGAATAGTATGGTGATTCTTATTTTAGCCTATACCGAGGGGAGCTGTCAATCGCGATACAGCGGCATAATCCCTACGGAACGCCCATTTTGAAAAGTTATGCGCCGCTAGGGCGTTTTGGCGGAGCAAAGAGGATTGGCCCGGCCTGGGAAAGAAATTTTTCTATGGGGGCAAAACGAATATTCTGCGGAATTCTCTGGATAAATCCGGTTTTTTTCCTTTACATGCGCCATAAAAGATGCTAAAATTTAGATTGGTACAGTGTGGGTGTAAATTGTACCGGGAGATTACAAGATCCTTAAAAGGAGGAAAATATTAGAATGGCAAGACAAAGAAAAACCATGGACGGCAATACCGCCACCGCGCATGTATCGTATGCGTTTACGGACGTTGCCGCAATCTATCCGATCACCCCGTCTTCCCCGATGGCGGATGAGACGGACAAGTACGCTGCTGCAAACAGAAAGAATCTTTTCGGAAGAGAAGTACAGGTTACGGAGATGCAGTCCGAAGCAGGCGCTGCCGGTGCAGTGCACGGTTCCCTCGCGGCTGGCGCTTTGACCACCACTTACACCGCTTCCCAGGGTTTGCTCCTGATGATCCCGAATATGTATAAGATCGCAGGCGAATTCCTTCCGAGCGTTATTCATTGCTCCGCCCGTTCGCTGTCGACTCATGCGCTGTGCATCTTCGGCGATCACTCCGACGTGTATGCATGCCGTCAGACCGGCTATGCGATGCTCTGCTCCAACAGCCCCCAAGAGGCTATGGACCTGGGCGCTGTAGCGCACCTTGCTGCTATTAAGGGCCGCGTGCCGTTCCTCCATTTCTTCGACGGCTTCCGGACATCCCACGAGATTCAGAAGATTGAAGTATGGGATTACAAAGATCTGGCCGACATGCTCGATTGGGATGCGGTTGATGCGTTCCGCCGCCGTTCCCTGAACCCGGAGCATCCGGTCACCCGCGGCACTGCGCAGAACGACGACACGTTCTTCCAGGCGAGCGAGGCTGGCAACAAATATTACGACGAGCTGCCGGCCGTTGTGGTTGACTACATGAACCAGGTCAATGCAAAGATCGGCACCGATTACAAGCCCTTCAACTACTATGGCGCACCGGACGCAGAGCGCGTGATCGTCGCCATGGGTTCCGTCTGCGAATGCGCAGAAGAAGTGGTTGACTATCTGAACGCTGCCGGCGACAAGGTTGGCCTTGTGAAGGTTCACCTCTATCGTCCGTTTGTAGCAGAGTATCTGACGGACGTCCTGCCGGAGACGGTGAAGACGATTTCCGTTCTCGACCGCACCAGAGAGCCCGGTTCCATCGGCGAGCCGCTGTATCTGGATGTGCTGGCTGCTCTGTCCGGCACCAAGTTCGGCACCGTGAAGGTTTACACCGGCCGCTATGGCCTCGGTTCCAAGGATACCACCCCGGGCCAGATCGTCGCTGTATACCGCAACATGGAGTCCGAGACCCCGAAGAAGCGCTTCACCATTGGCATCGTGGACGATGTGACCAACCTCTCCCTTGAGATCAAGGAGAACCCGGACACCACGCCGAAGGGCATCACCTCCTGCAAGTTCTGGGGCCTGGGCGCAGACGGCACCGTCGGCGCAAACAAGAACTCCATCAAGATCATCGGCGACCACACCGATATGTATGCACAGGGCTATTTTGCCTATGACTCCAAGAAGTCCGGCGGCCTGACGGTTTCTCACCTGCGTTTTGGCGACAAGCCGATCAAGTCCACCTATTATATCAGCCAGGCTGACTTCGTAGCCTGCCATAAGCCGTCCTATGTCAACGAGTATGACATGGTTCAGGACGTTAAGCCGGGCGGCAGCTTCCTGCTGAACTGCCTGTGGAGCGATGAAGAGCTTGACCAGCACCTGCCGGCCAAGATGAAGAAGTATATCGCGGACAACAACATCAACTTCTACACCATCGACGGTGTGAAGCTGGGCAAGGAGATCGGCCTGGGTGGCCGCATCAACACCATCCTGCAGTCCGCATTCTTCAGCATCGCAAACATCATCCCGAAGGACCAGGCGATCCAGTACATGAAGGACGCCGCTACCAAGTCCTACAGCAAGAAGGGCGAGAAGATCGTCGCCATGAACCACGAGGCCATCGAGCGCGGCGCGAACGAGTACCATAAGGTCAATGTGCCGGAGTCCTGGAAGAACGCCGTGGACGAGGCGAAGGCCGACGTTGCCATCGAGGGCAATGCGGACACCGTGGCATATGTCAAGAACTTCTTGAATCCCTGCAACAAATACAAGGGCAATGAACTGCCGGTTTCCACGTTTGTCGACCTCGGCATGGAGGACGGCACGGCTCCGGCTGGCTCTTCCGCTTATGAGAAGCGCTGCATTGCAATCGATATTCCGGAATGGAACCCGCAGAACTGCATCCAGTGTAACTTCTGCTCCTATGTCTGCCCGCACGCGGTTATCCGCCCGGTCGCTCTGACAGAGGAAGAGGCCGCCAATGCACCGGCTGGCATGAAGTACAAGGACATGACCGGCATGCCGGGCATGAAGTTCGCAATGACCATTTCCGCGATGGACTGCTCCGGCTGCGGTTCCTGCGCACAGGTTTGCCCGGGCATGAAGGGCGAGAAGGCGCTCGTCATGAAGCCGATGGAGACCCAGCTGCAGAGCCAGGAAGGCTTCGACTATGGCCGCAAGATTGGCCCGAAACAGGAAGTCATCGACAAGTTCAAGGAGACCACCGTCAAGGGCAGCCAGTTCAAGCAGCCGCTGCTTGAATTCTCCGGCGCCTGCGCAGGCTGCGGCGAGACCCCGTATGCTAAGCTGGTCACCCAGCTGTTCGGCGACAGAATGTATATCGCCAACGCAACGGGCTGCTCCTCCATCTGGGGCGGTTCCGCACCGGCTACTCCGTACACCCGCAACGAGAAGGGACATGGCCCGGCATGGTCCAACTCCCTGTTTGAAGATAACGCAGAGTTCGGCTACGGCATGACGCTCGCTCAGAAGGCGATCCGCGGCAGATTGGCCGAATATGTTGAGCAGATCGCAGCTTCCGATAAGTCCTCCGCGGAGATGAAGGAAGCTTGCAAGAACTATCTGGATACCTTCGACGACAGCAAGCTCAACCGTGCGGCGACCGACGCTCTGATTCCGGAGCTGGAGAAGGCTGCTGCGGCTGGCTGCGAGCTGTCCCAGAAGACCTTGAAGGACAAAGACTTCCTCGCGAAGAAGTCCATGTGGATCTTCGGCGGCGACGGCTGGGCATATGACATCGGCTTCGGCGGCCTGGATCACGTCATCGCTTCCGGCGAGAACGTCAACATCCTGGTATTCGACACCGAGGTTTATTCCAACACCGGCGGCCAGGCTTCCAAGTCCACCCCGATCGGCTCCGTGGCACAGTTCGCGGCAACCGGTAAGGCGACGAAGAAGAAGGACCTCCCGGCTATCGCAATGAGCTATGGCTATGTCTATGTTGCTCACGTTGCAATGGGCGCTGACTACAACCAGTGCATCAAGGCGATCACTGAGGCAGAAAGCTACAACGGCCCGTCCCTCATCATTGCGTATGCTCCCTGCATCAACCACGGCATCAAGGGCGGCATGAGCATTGCACAGAAGGAAGAGAAGAAGGCAGTTGAGGCTGGCTACTGGCAGAACTTCCGCTATGATCCGAGACTCAAGGAAGAGGGCAAGAATCCGTTCCATCTCGACAGCAAGGCGCCGACCGCCAGCTATCGTGACTTCATCATGGGCGAGGTTCGTTACAACTCCCTGACCCGTGCGTTCCCGGAGCGTGCAGAGAAGCTCTTCACAGAGGCAGAGAAGGTCGCGAAGGAGAACTACGAGCACCTCGAGAAGCTCTCCAAGGGCGAGATCGCAGAATAAATCGCATTCCCCCAGCAAATCCCTTTTTGACACAACAGGTGAAATCCCCTGCTGCATCACGCAGCAGGGGATTTTTTATGTTGCAATAGGAAATACGATTGGAACCCAATATTTGGTTTTGTTTTCCCATATCATTTTAAAAACGGTTGGGAACCTCTGCGAGAGCGTCCAGGAACGCAGAAACCTTACACCACGGCAGAAATGATGGCGCACTCCATGCGTTAAAATACGGTTCTGCACGTAACACTGCTGCTGGGGAAGGTACCGCATCAAAGAAATCCAATAGGGATATGACAAATAGATATATTAATTTAAATTATACAATTTGTATATATACAATCGAAGAACCGGCGGCTTTGAAAATCCAAGCCGCCGGTTCTCTGACAATTGTATTTCCGTAGGAATGGTACATGCAAGAGATCATAAAAGCGAATGAGCGATTTGTTTTTAAATGTCTGCGGGGTAAAAATACATGATACATGGAAGATTTCTTAGCGCTTTTTCCTCCATTTCAAAAGCAAGGAGGAATTGACGATGACGAGCACAGAGCCCGCATTATGGACCAGCGCGCCGACCACAGGGTTCAAAATGCCGGTCATCGCCAAGACGATCGCAATGAAATTTAGGGCCATGGAGAACGTCAAATTGCATTTGATGGTGACCATCATGCGCTTTGCCAGGCGCAAAAGGTGGGGCAGCTCCTTGATGTCGTCGTTGACCAGCGCGATGTCGGCGGCGTCCACGGCGATGTCGCTTCCCACGCCGCCCATGGCGATGCCCACATACGCCTTTTTTAGCGCGGGTGCGTCGTTGATGCCGTCCCCGATCATGCAGACATAATGCCGCTCCTTCTGGTAGGCGTCAATCCAGTGTAGTTTGTCCTCCGGCAGGCAGCCCGCATGGACTTCGTCGATTTCGAGCTGCTGGGCGATGGCTCGCGCGGCATTTTCGTGGTCGCCGGTCAGTAGGACGGGGGTGACGCCTGCATCCTTTACAGCGCGGATCATCGCTTTGGCGTCCTCGCGCAGCGTATCGGAGAGCGCAAGGAATCCCGCGAGGGTGTGATCGATCGCCAGATAGATGACCGTGCACCCTTGGCCAAGATAGCGGCCTACCAGGGAGGGATCTGCCGCAGCCGGAATATTTTCCTCCGCGAGCAGTTCCTCATTTCCTGCCAGGACTTCCTTCCCGCCGATCCGCGCCTTTACGCCCCGCCCCGGGAGCATTTGGAATTGGTCAACCGGGGAGAGTTCCCGTTTGCCTTTGCTGCCATAGCTGGACACAATCGCCTTTCCCAAGGGATGCTCGGAGTGCGATTCGACGCTGGCCGCGTAGAGGAACAGGTCCTCCTTTGCAAAATGGTCCGAAAGGCTGTGGACGGCGACGACCTCCGGTTTCCCATAGGTGAGCGTCCCCGTTTTGTCAAACGTGATCTTGGAGACGGACGCAAGCCGCTCCAAAGCGTCGCCCTCGCGCACGAGAAAGCTGTGTTTGGTGGCATTCCCAATCGCGGCCATGATGGCGGTGGGGGTGGCCAAGACCAGGGCGCAGGGACAAAAGACCACCAGAATGGTCACTGCCCGGATGATTTCCCCGGTGATCAGCCAGGTCAAGGCGGCTGCACTGAGGGCAATCACAACAATCCAAGTGGCCCACCGGTCTGCAATGCCGACAATCTTCGCTTTCCCGGCGTCTGCCGACTGCACCAGGCGGATCATGCGCTGGATGGAGCTGTCCTCTCCCACCTTGGCCGCCTTCATATCGAAGGAACCGAATTGGTTGACAGTCCCGCTGGATACCGGGTCGCCGGGATGTTTGTCCACGGGGAGGGATTCCCCGGTCATGACCGCCTGGTTGATCGACGTTTCGCCGGAGACGATCTCCCCGTCGACCGGGATGGTTTCCCCGGGGAGGACGCGGAGCAGGTCGCCCACGCAAACCTGTTCGGCGGGGATAATTTCCTCCTGGCCGCCGGCAAGCCTGCGGGCGGTCTGGGGCGTTAGATGGATCAGCTTTTCGATGCCGGCGCGCGCTTTTGCGACGGTCAGATCCTCCAAAAGGGCGCCCAGCTGCATGATAAACGCGATCTCACCGGCGGCGAAATCTTCCCCAATGAGCACCGAGGCGATCAAAGCGATGGACACCAGCACATCGGCCTTGATGTCAAAGGCGGTTACGAGGCCGATAAAGGCTTCCAAAAGAATGGGGACGCCGCAAAGGATAATCGCAACCCAGGCGGCGTCAAAGGGGAGGGGAAGCAGATGGAAAATGCTGATGACTAAGGAAATCCCGGAGAGAACAAGACAGGCGATGTCTTTTTTCAGCCCGCCCCATTCTAAAAACCGTTCCAATGCTTGCATAGAGCACCCTTCTTTCTATACCTATGGGGGTATATGTATATAATACCTATACGGGTATAGGCTGTCAAGTATGCAAAAAATTTTTTAGAAAGAAGTACGTGCGGATTGGGCAAATGGATGATTGCCAGAAGGGCATAGAAATCTTATAGTGGGGGTAAGAAATGAAAATAGAGCGTAATCTTTATAGGCGTTTTGCAGGGGGCATGCAAAAGAAGCGGGGGACATGTTCCAAGTCCGGCGATGGATATAAAAAAGCACCGGCCGCTTTCAGACAGCCGGTGTGCAAAATTATGTCATGTTGGAAAAGCGTTCAACCGCTTTTGTAAAGTTCTCGATGGTCTTGTCTGCGTCCCCGTGTTCGATCCCATCGCGTACACAGTGCTGGATATGGCCCTCCAAAACAACCTGGCCGACCTTGTGCAGCGCTGATTTTGCAGCATTGATCTGGGAAAGAACGTCCTCGCAGGGGACGTCTTCGTCGACCATCCGATCGATGGCCTGCACCTGGCCGATGATCTTTTTCAAACGGCGGTGCAAATTATCCGCGTCCATACATTGTCTCATCCTTCACGCCTCCTGTGCAACTTAGGGATATGAATCTATTATTCGCGAAAAGTTTGTGTTTGTCAAGGGCCGCTGTGCCGGATGGACTGGCGCAGGCGCGGGGCAATTTACGACCGGCCGGCTGCCGTGCGCAATCTTTTTGGTTGCACTGCGCTTTGCGCAAAACAGAACGGACCGCATGGGGCGATGGCCGCCATACGGTCCGAGGAAATCATAGAAAACAATGGCTGAAACTTGCATAGCGCCAAAAAAGACACGGACAGCGCTGGTACAGACTGCCCGATAGATCATCCTTCGACGGTGACGGAACAAAGCCGGATGGGGGCTTGTCCATCAAAGGTCGCATAGAGGTTGGTGCTTCCCGGGGCCAGCCCCTGCACCGAGAGCAGATACGTGCCGCTGCGGAACCGCAGTCCGGCGGTGGAAAGAACGGTCCCGTCGCCGGTGGTAAAGGTGGGCACGGCGAGGGCTCCGGATGGCTGGAACGCAAAGGTATACGAGCTTCCCTGCGCAAGGGAGAGCGTATCCGGCGTGTCGGAGGTTAAGGAAGGGACGCCGCTGCCCGGGTTGGCCAGGAAGATCGCGCAGTATTCGTCCAGGGTGAGGCCAAGGCTGTGGATTTCCGCCGCCGCCTTTTTCCCCACATAGCGCCAGTGCCATTCCTCCGTCTTATAGCCGGTGATCGCCTGTTTCCCCTCGGGATAGTGGATGATAAACCCGTATTTATAGATATTGTCCTTCGCCCATTGGTACTCCGCCGTCTCGCCAAAGCGGTTGTAGGGGAGCGAGGCGTTTTTGACGTCCACCACCAGGCCCGTTTGGTGGTCCGAATGGCCGGCGCGCGAGCTGTAGACGTCTGCGCCCTCCGTCCCGTCCTGGGCGGCGTATTGAGAATAGAGGGATTTCTGCCGGGCATAGCTGCGGTAGGCGGATTGCGCCAGGATGGTGTATCCCTCTTTTTTCGCATCCGCACAGAGCTGTTCAAAGGCGTCGGCCGCCTCGGAACGCATTTGATTGGAGACACCCACAGCAACCCGGGACGAAAGCGGGCGCAAATCGGAAGGTTCATAGCCGTCCGGAAGTTTCCAATATTTGTTGCAAAGCGCCAACAGGCCGGCAGGGTCGCTGACGGTCTGAATGTTGGTGTAAAACGGATGATCCAGGCCGATGTTCACATAGGTGACAACGTCCCAGGGGGACATCTCCGGGTGTGCGGACTGGTAGCTCAAATAGCGCTCTTGATTGGCCGCAATATAGTGTAGGCAAGCAGAAAGCGATTCCTGCGGCGTGGGTTCCGCAAAATCAGCGGATAAGTGAATTTCGGTGGATTTCTGCACGGTTTGTCCCACCCTTTGCGCGAGCTCGAGCGGATTGTTGCGGTAGACCGCCGCACCGCTGGCGCTTTGACAGGAGGTGAGCAATAAAGCAGCTGCCACAGGAAGAAGAATCCACTTGTTTTTCATAACCGTTCTTTCACCTTTCTACCCTTTCACTCAGAAACCATTCCATATGAAATCTATAATACCGGACAGTGGCCAAAATTTCAACCGAAAATATGTGAATAATTTTCCAACATTTGCAGAAAAAATGCCGTGGCTTTTCTCGAAATCAGGTGATCCCGATTGAAAATTGACGGTTTCATTATAGCATAGTTTGCTGTGACTGTCTTCCTAAAAACTTTGGGAATATCGGGCCCTTTTTTTTGGAAGCGCTTCCCCCAGCGCCCCAAAAAACGTGTATAATGAAAGAAAAGTGCTTGAGGGTGGAAGGCGATGTTGATTGGGACTTCAAAAGGGCTGCCGGGGGAATTTTTATTGTTGTTCACCCTCCTGATTTGGGTGCTGTTTTTCCTGGTCTATCTTGGGAACCGGCACAACCGGCTGAACCGTTGGTGCTTTATCAGCGGGATGTGCTTCAGCATGGGCGTATTCAAAGAGTACCTCTATTTTACGCTGTTCCCAGCGGTCATGCAGGCGTGGCCCGGATGGATGACCGAGGAGCTCTCCCTGGATATTTATTCTGTGCTCACGGCGGTGTTGTACTATTTCGCCATGCCCGCTGCCCTGGTGTTTGGCTTCTATTTCAGCCGTATGGATGAGCGCCGCCCAAAGCTTTTCCGTTGGGCGCGCATAGGGGTCTTTGTGCCGGCGCTGCTGTTTGGCGTCTTTTATCCCTATCTGGAAACCCGCTACTACCAGCTGTACGACCGGACGTACTATCTTTGTGCAGCCCTCTACAACTGGCTTTACGGGGGCCTGCTGACGGTTTTGCTGCTCGGAACGCTTTGGAGGGAGCGGCGGACGGCCGTATACCGGCAGAAAAAGATGGTGGCCATCCTGGTCTTGGTGCCGATCTGGTATCAATTAATCAGCGCATTCCTGATTCACCTGTTGGACCTGAAGGGCCTTTTTAAAGCGTGGCAGGGAAACTTGCCGATTATCCTGTTCCTGATTATCTTCTATTTATACAATGCCTTCAAAGGCGGATTTATGGGTGCGCGCTTCCAACATGAATCGTATGAATGGAATCAGGACGGCAAATTGGTGAACCAAAGCGCGCAGTTCTTACGGCATATGCTGAAGAATGAAGTGGTCAAAATCGAATGGTGCGCCCAAAATATCCAACAGTCCGCGCCGGAGGAAGCAGCGGATTATGCCGACATCATCCTGCGGTCGACCACGCGCTTGAAGGAGCTGTCCGGCAAAGCGCTCCACTATTCCAAAGACATCGTCCTGAACCGGCAGGTGCTGCAAATAGCCCCGCTTTTGGAGGCCTGTGCAGCGGATTACCGGAAGCTCTCTCCGGGGGTCCAGGTGGAGGTCCGCTGTGGGGAGGGGGACGAATTGTTCTGTGACCAGGCGCATCTGACGGAGGTGCTCAACAACCTGTTGAACAACGCTGGGGAGGCTATGCACGGGCAGGGCAGCATCACCGTGGAAGGGAAGCCCGCAGGCCGCGGGTATCAGATCTGCGTGTCCGATACCGGGGACGGCATCGCAAAGGAACATTTGGGGCAGCTGTTTAGCCCGTATTACACGACCAAAACCAGCGGCCATCACATCGGGCTGGGGCTCTATTACTGCCGGAATGTGATGCGCAAGCACGGGGGCAGCATTCAAGCCCGGCAGAACGAAACGCGCGGGACAACGTTTGTACTGCGTTTCCCAGGGGAATAAAGGTTGAGAAGGAGGATTGGGGTGAAGGACGGAACAATCGGCGTCCTGGTGGTTGAGGACGACGACGATTTTTGCTTTTTGATCGGCGACACATTGGGCCGGGAACCCGACATGCGGATCTTGGGGAGTACGGCCAGCGGCGAGGAGGCGGTGTATCTGGCCCAAAGGCTCGACCCAGACATTGTGTTGATGGATTTAAACCTCTCCTTAGAGGAATTGGACGGCATCGAAGCGGCGCGCAAAATCCGCCTGTATACGCGCGCGAAGGTGATCCTTGTGACTGCCTTTGAAGCGCAGTCCATTGTGATCGACGCCTGTAAGCGTTCGTTTGCTTCGTCCTATGTGTTTAAAAGTCAGTTTAGTATCCTGACAGAGACTGTGCGGCAGACGGCGGAGGGCCCGACGCCGCAGGAGTATCTGATTGCTTCCCTGATTTTGGCCGACCTTTCGCCAGCGGAGCAATCGGTCTGCCTGATGATGCTGGGGAGGGACGTCCACTTGCAGTCCTCCCAAAAGACCATTGCGAACCAGAAGACCGCGCTTCTCAAAAAGCTGGGATTAAAAAGCCAAAAAGAGTTGGAGCACCTTTTTCACGGGATGCAGGTATAGAATGATAAAACGTCCGCGGCCCATTTACGGCGCACGGACGTTTTTGCGCCTTATGGGGCGCAAGGCGCGCCGGGCAGAGGGAGAAAAAACAAGTTTGGAATGCAAAGCAAATGATGCCCCCACCGATTGACAACGGTCGATCCTGTGGTACAATATATGGTATGCGGCATGGGAGATGCCTGGAATGGATGGAAGACGCGGGCGCCAAAAAGGGGACGGGCCCGCAGCCATAGAAATCAATATAGGAGGAACGTTCATGGGAGTTTCGGAAAATGCGCGGCTGGTGTTGGAGAAGCGCTATTTAATCAAGGATGCGGACGGGAAGGCGATTGAGAGTGTGGACGGCATGTTCCAGCGCGTGGCGGGGGCGATTGCGGCCTCCGACCTGCTGCACGACAAAAACGCCGACGTGGAGCGGACCAAGAAGACCTTTTACGATATGATGACCAACCTGGAATTCCTGCCGAATTCCCCGACGCTGATGAACGCGGGCAGGCCGCTCGGCCAGCTCTCCGCGTGCTTTGTGCTGCCGGTGGAGGACAGCATGGACGAGATCTTCGAAGCGATCAAGCAGGCGGCCCTGATCCACAAGAGCGGCGGCGGGACGGGCTTTTCGTTTTCCCGCCTGCGCCAGAAGGGGAGCACGGTCAACTCCACGGGCGGCGTGGCCTCCGGCCCGATCAGCTTTATGAAGGTGTTCAACATGGCGACAGAGGCGGTCAAGCAGGGCGGGACGCGCCGCGGCGCCAATATGGGCATTTTGCGCGTGGATCATCCGGATATTTTGGAGTTCATCGACTGCAAGAGCAACAATTCCGAGATCAACAACTTCAATATTTCCGTCGGCCTCACAGAGAAATTTATGAATGCGGTGGAGTCCGGCGGGGATTATGAGCTGGTTGACCCGCACACCCGGAAAGTGGTGCAGAAGCTGCGCGCACGGGATGTGTTTGAGCGCATCGTGGACGCGGCATGGCGCAACGGCGAACCGGGGATCATCTTCCTGGACCGCCTGAACCGCGACAACATCGTCCCCTCCCAGGGGGAGATCGAATCCACAAACCCCTGCGGGGAGCAGCCGCTGCTGCCGTATGAATCGTGCAACCTGGGGTCGATCAACCTGACAAAGATGCTCAAGGAAGAGGACGGCGTCTATTCCTTTGACTGGAAGAAACTGGAGCGCACCGCGAAGGACGCGGTCCATTTCCTGGACAATGTGATCGACGCGAACAAGTACCCGCTCGAGAACATCGACCGCGTGACCAAGCAGACCCGGAAGATCGGCTTGGGCGTGATGGGCTGGGCGGACAGCCTGCTCCGGATGGGCATCCCGTACAACTCCCAGGAGGCGGTGGCGCTCGGGGAAAAGGTGATGAAATTCATCACCGCCTGTGGCCGCGAAGAGAGCGCGGCCCTCGCGGTACAGCGCGGCGCGTTCCCGCTGTTTGAAGAGAGCATTTTGCCGCAGGATACGCCGCAGCGCAACGGGACGATCAGCACGATTGCGCCCACCGGCACCCTCTCGATCATCGCGGGGTGCTCTTCCGGCGTGGAGCCGGTGTTCGGCTATGTGTTTATCCGCAATATCATGGACGGGACCGAGATGGTCGAGGTCAACCCCATCCTCCGGGAGGAATTGGAAAAGCGCGGCCTGTACTCCGAAGGGCTGATGCGGCGGATCGCCAAGGAGGGCACCATCGCCCACATCGAGGAGCTTCCGGAGGACCTGCGCCGGGTGTTTGTCTCGGCGCACGACATCAGCCCGGAGGATCACATCCGGATGCAGGCGGCCTTCCAGCGCGGCACGGACAATGCGGTCTCCAAGACGGTCAATTTCCGCCACGATGCAACGCGGGAAGAGGTCGCGGAGGTGTACAGCCTGGCGTTCCATCTGGGCTGCAAGGGCGTGACGATCTACCGCGACGGCAGCCGCAGCGAGCAGGTGCTCAACATCGGCAAGGTCAACAAGGAGGGCGAGGGGAAGGAGCCGCAGGACGGCGCAGCTGCGCCCATTGTCCCGCGTCCCCGCCCGGACCTGGTGCAGGGCGTGACCGAGCGCATGCAGATCGGCTGCGGGAACCTCTATGTCACGGTCAACTACGACGACAAGGGCATCTGCGAGGTCTTCACGAACACCGGCAAGGCGGGCGGATGCCCGTCCCAGAGCGAAGCGACCGCGCGCCTGGTTTCGATCTCCCTGCGCAGCGGCATCGACGTCAAGACGATCGTCAACCAGCTGCGCGGCATCCGCTGCCCGTCCACCATCCGGCAGCCGGGGCTCAAGTGCACGTCCTGCCCGGACGCAATTGCGCGCGTGATCGAAAAAGTCTGGAACCAGCAGGTGGAGCAGGGGCACTGGAAGGAATTTGCGCCCCCGGCCCCGAAGCCGCGCGGCACGGTGGACATCGCCGGCCGGATGCACTTCTGTCCGGAGTGCGGCGCAAAGCTGGAGCACGAGGGCGGCTGCGTCACCTGCCGCCAGTGCGGGTATTCCCATTGCTCCTGACCAGGGATTTGATCGACAAACATTCTATAAAGATAGAAAAACAGGCCCGTTCCGGAAACAAACGCCGGAACGGGCCTGCTGCGCTATTTGGGATTGGTATAAAAAAGAGTTCCGAAGGGCGGGGGCTATTTTCAGGCGGATGGAACCCGTCCCGGGATGTGTCCGCCGGAAGAAAGGGCCGCTATTCTTCCGCTTGGGCTTCCTTTAACAGCGAGGGGAATTCCTGCAAACGGACGGCCTTTCCCATGACAACGCCCTGTTCATTGCGGTAATAACAGATGGCCAAGGGGTTCCCATCGGAATCCTCGGTCAAGGAGGCGCAGCTGGAGGGGCCGAGCGAACCGTCCCCCAGCAAGAGCTCCGGGTCAAAGGTCTCACTGTAGCCGCCGAAGGAATAGTGGGCCATCCCGTCCTCGTCGTAGGTGACTGCCTGTTCCGAACCAGGTATGACCGTCCCGTTGGCGATCGCATCCGCCCAATCGCCCGTGCCGGTTGCCCCGCTGGATTCCTGGGAATCGTCCTCCCACGGTTCCAGAAGGGTTTCCAGGTAGGCGTCCGCCTTGGCGCGGTCCGCCTTCGCTGGGTCGAGCGGCAGGTCGAACAGGGCGCAAGCGCCGCTGTAATCCGGGTTGGTCGTGATCTCCCCGGTTTCCTCGTCGTAGGTAAAGGCGTTTTTGTCGTAAAAATCGCTGGTGCTCACGCAGAGGTATAGCCCGCGGTCCGCGAACATCTCGATGTCGTCGCATTCGATCAGGCGGTAAAGGACGCCGTCTTCGGCAAATTCCGTGTAACCGCCGTTCATGGTGGTGATGTTCACCTGCCAGGGCTTTTGCCCCTTGATTAAGGGCGAAACAAAGAACGACTCTGAGCCGTCCGCTGCCATGGCTGTCCCGTCCGTTTTGGCGATGGCGAGGACCGCATAGGTGCGCTTGGGGTTCACTTGGGAATCCGATTGGAAGCCGCTCAGGTTTTCTCCCGAGGCGATGCCCAAGAACGAAAAGGTATAGTTGCCGGAAGCGACGGTTTGATTCACGGAGACCGCATCCCCGCTTTCAAAGGCACGGGCGAGGCCGGACATGCCGGAGTGTTCGGCGGCCTCCCCAGCGGATAGGAACCGCCAGGATGCAAAGCCGGTGATGGACAGGGCGAGGACCAACGCCGCAACAAGCGCGGCCGCCAGCGGCCGCTTTTTGGAAAACCGTTTCATAGTCTGTTCCTCCTGTACACGGTTTCGGATGGTTTGATTCAATTGGTCAGAAGGGAACTCTTTTGGCGCGAGCGCCTGCTGCAGCAGGCGGTTCAGATCGGATTCATTCATGATCGGCAGCCTCCAAACGTTTCAGGATTGCTTTGCGTGCATGGTATAACCGGCTTTTGACCGTCCCCTTGGGAAGCTTCAGCAACGAGGCGATCTCCTCGATGGGCAGCTCCGCCGTATAGTAGAGATACAGCGGGACCCGGTGCGCGTCGTCCAACGCTTCTACGGCCCGCCGGACCATTTCCGCTTGTTCGCGGGCGATGGCGATCTCTTCCGGCTGGTCCTCTTTGGCCCCGGCGAAACGCCCTTGCGGGCCGTCCTCCGGCAGGGATTCCATGGGGGCGATGCGCTGCCGCCGGGCAAATTTCCGCCGCTTGTCCCTCCACAGGCGGAGGGCGATCGCGAGCAAAAAGGCCTTTGGATTGTCGTACCGGTCAATTTTGTGGCACAGTTCAGTGGCCTTCAGAAAGGTCTCCTGGTAGAGATCTTCCGCGTCGGGCCGGTTGGCGGCCAACCGGCAGCAAAAGCTGTAGACGGCCGCGCCATGCAGGCGAATGAGTTCGTTCAATTCCTGTATATTCAATGTTGCTTCATCCTTTGTTCGAACGAGAGGATTTTCAGGGGAGAGTCCCTTCACTCCCTATATGGTCGCGGGAAAGGGGGCGGTTCAAATTTTGCAAAAATTTTGCGGATCCCGCAGCGGGCCTGGCGTTTGTAGGAAAGCGCCCCATGGGAATGGCAGCGGCCACCTAGGACGGGCTGCAAATATACAAAAATCCCGCGGATACGGCTATTGAAGGCCGTACCCGCGGGAAATTTATTCCTCAGAGGGAATGAGGTTTTTGTATTCGTGGACCTTTTCAAGAAATTCCGGCCACCGGTTGTTGTCCCGGATGGTTTGGGGGCAATTTTTGTCCATAAAGTCCGCGTGCTGTTTGACGTCGCCAAGCTGGAGGCCGTATGTATCGAGCAGGTAGGCGGTCAGCCGCGCCGCGTTGTCAAAGGTTTTTTCGAAGTCGCCGTCCTCGTTGACGCAGAGCTCCACGCCGATGCCGCAGAGGTTTCCGCCGTCGCGTGTGCGCCGGTCGCCCGCATGCCAGGCGATTTCATCGTCCGGGATGTGGTGATAAATCTGGTGGTCGTCCACGGTATAATGCCAGGAGGTGTCGCCGCTCTTCCCGCTCAACAGATAGGCGCTGTGGCTCGCGGCGTCGGAACCTTCGGCGGTGTTGCCCGTCTCATGGATTACCACATATTTGATGGTGCGCCGTTCCCCGGGGCGGGCGGGCAAGGTCTCCGGGAGCAGCTCCGTGTGGACGGGGATGCCAAAGATCTCCTCCGGGTAGACGCTCTCCTGCGGCTCCGGCTGGTGGCTGTTCACAACCGTCACCACCAGGAAGGCCGCCACGACCACAACAAAAACAAGGATGGGTACTGCGATGGCCCATCTGCGCCATGCAGCACCCCGTAGATCGGTTTGCATACTGTATTCGCTCTCCCAATGGCCCATAAAAGGGCTTCCCTTATTTTGTAAATTAATACTCAATCCCCCGCCGCGCGGCAACTCCAACGTCGTAGGGATGCTTTACCTTGCGGATCTCCGAAACGTAATCTGCGAGGGCCATGAATTCCTCCGGCGGGTTGCGGCCGGTCAGGACCAATTCCAGATGGGGCGGCTTGTGCTCCACGAAGTCGAGCAGCGCCTCCGTATCCAGCATGCCTGTGGAGAGCGCCCCAAAGCACTCGTCCAGCACCAGAAGGTCGCATTCCCCGGCCTCGGCCGCCCGGCGCGCCTGCGCCAGCATCTGCGCGCTTCGCTGCGCGGCCTCCTGCCGCTCCGCTTCGTTCATCTGAAACGTAAATTTGACCACCTTCGGGGCAGGGATCAACGAAAACCCGGGGAGCAGGCGGAGGGAAGAGAGCTCTCCGGACGAATCGTCCTTTAAGAACTGGGCGAGGAGCACTCTTTGACCGCAGCCACAGGCCCGTGCACATAGACCGACTGCGGCGGTGGTTTTTCCCTTCCCATCGCCGCAGTAAATGTGAATCAACCCTTTTTCCATACAGACCTCCCGCTTAGGAAATTTTTGTAAGAGCCCCCGTCTCGGACTGGAAATGGAAGATTTCCCCGGATGCTTTGGCCAGGAACAGGCCGTCCGGCGCGGGCAAAAGCTGGCAGAAATCGTCCGCCCCGCCAGCGGTATTGGTCAGGACAAGCCGGTTGTCCCCGGTGGACAGGTCAAACGCATAGATCGCGTTTGACGCGGAAGCGTCGGAGACCGCCAATGTGTAGTAGACGATCCCGCCGGACACAGCCGGTTGGTAGAGGACGCGGCCGTCCACCAGCTTCCTGGCGCCGCCCCCGTTTGTCTGCACAGCGCATAGATTCGATTGGGCGTCTATGAAAAATATCTCGCCCTCCCAGAGATAAAACGGGACGGATGTGTAGTTGGCCGTGAGGCGGCGCGGCTGGCCGCCGGACGCGGGCAGCGCATAGAAGCCGTCTTCCGTGGAGAAGTAGATGACCCCGTTCTCCGCGAGAAGGGCCTGGGTAATCTTGCCGCCGGTAGAACCTCCGGTGGCGGTAAACAAAATCTGCTCGGTTGTTCCATCCGGCGTGACGCGCAGGATGGCATAGGGGGCATCGCTGCCGGAGGACGGGTTGCTGTTGTTGGCGAACAGATAGAGATACCCGCTGTCTGCGCCGAACACGCGCAGCGTAAAGGAGGATGTGCCGAGAAGCGCCTCCCCGGAGAAATCGCGCACCAGGGAGGTTCCATGATACAGTTTATTCTCCGATGTGTAAGAATATCCGCCGTTGGCAGCAAGCAGGCTGTCGGCGGTTGAAACTCCTGTGTCGGACAGGGTGGTTCCGTCCCAGACCATCAGTTTCCCGCCGTTTTCGCTGGAGGGATCTGGCTGAAAGTACAGCGTCCCGCCGTCCGCAGAGAACAGCGCCTGCCCGGCATCCTCCGGGGTGGAGCGGAGCATCACGCCGGGGGTTGGCGATTGATCCATGGCCTCGCTGCCGCCGGCCCCTTCCTGTACCGGCATGGGGTTCTCCTCCTGGAAAACCTGCGGGGCGCAGGAGGAATTCGCTGTGGGGGTGCCGGTGTCCGGCGGCACGGCCCCGCTTGAGGCGGTGTCCTGGACTTGCTTTTCTACGGCAGCGTCCTGGCTGGAAATGGACGCCTGCTCTTCCACTTCGCCATCCGCCGCCCCTCCTAAGAAGGCAGCCTCCGGGATACAGCCTTCATCTGCGCTATCCTCTTCGGGGTTCCCGGCGGTAAGGGCTGCTTCCGGTTCCCCCGCCTCGGGTTCTGCTTCGCCGGCTTCTGCCCCACCGTCCAGACCGCCGTTCCCGCCTGCTTCATCATATTGCATGACAGCGGCATCCGTGGCCTGTGTCGATAAGGAGGGCTGTGTCAAATACAAAACAGGGAATACGCCGACCACCAGCAGGAGCAGCAGGGCAAAACAAACCTGCGCCGCCGGACGGCGGTAAAAGGGCTTTGCGCGCCAGACGTCTTTTGCAGCTTGCTTTTCTTGCTCCTGTTCCATGCGTTTCTTCGCCAGCTCCAGCGTGCGCTGTTCGAAGTCCTCCGGAAGCCGGAGGTGGTTCATGGCGGCGCGATAGAGTTCGGTGTTTTCCTGCGGCCCACGGCCTTCGTCCTGTTTCATTCGTCAAACCCTCCTTTCAAACTCTTTTTCAAGGCGGCGCGCCCGCGCGCCAGCCAGGTGCCCACCGTGGCGGGCTTTTTATGTAGAAGTTCTGCGATTTCATTGATGCTGTAGCCCTCGTAATAGTGAAGATGAATCACATTTCGATAATTTTGTGGCAAAGCCAGGACCGCCTGCATAACGCCGGTTTCCTCCTCGGGCAGATAGCTGAGGTCTTCCGAGAGCCCTTCGGTGTGGCGGTTCCAAAAGCTTTTGACATGGTTCTTGCAGCGGTTGATGGTAACACGGATCAACCACGCTTTTTCGTGCTCTTCGCTGTCAAACTGCGGACGCTTTGTAAGCACGCTGATAAAAACCTCCTGCGCAATGTCCTGGGCGTCCTGTAGGTTTTTTACATTGGAGAAAGCGATGCGCAGTACCATAGAAGAATATTTTTGCAGCAGTTCGGTGAATTCCGCCTGCTCCTTCTGTTCCACCTCGCGTCCTCCTCTCCTCTAGTAATAATACAAACTACACGGCCGAAACTTTTCAAGGGTTGACAAATTCCGCCGGTAGCTGAAATTCTTCCCAAAGGGCGGTAGGCCCCAGGGAAGTCCATGCAATTGTCTCTATTATAAAAGAAAGAGGCGGTTTATACAAGGGCACGCAGGCAACCGTCCGCCTCTGAAAAAATTTCCAGGATCAAGCGCGCCCCCAGGCGGACTCCGTCGATGAAGGATTCCTCGCAGGAGAGGGACTGGATATCCAGGTTGTGCTGGACCAGGGCAGTATAAAGCTGCTTTTCCGCGCTGGTGAGCAGGGGCAGAAGTTTTTCCTCCGTCTCGGCGAGGTCGCTGACCAGACGGCCATAGGGCGAGTCCGGGAGGAACGCCTTTCCGCTGGGATTGAGATTCCCATAATAGAGGTCTTGCAGGATGGTTTTCATGGTGGATGCTCCTTTCTAGCTTATTAAGCTTAATAATATTATAAAGCTTATGTGAGTTGTATGCAAGTCCATCAGGCAATATAATAAAGAAAGAGAGAAAGGAGCGGTGAGATGGGTGATTTAAAATATCGGGAACGCCTATCCTCTTCGGTGGATAAGGGGCTATATAGAGCGATCCGCAAGTATTCCATTGAGACACGGATTCCCCTTTCAAAATTACTGGATGAAGCGATCGAAGATTTTTTGAAGAAGAACGGCGTTTCCTATGAGATAGAAGACAATCTGAGAAGAAACCTGTAACATAAGTGAAAGCAAGATCCTTTTCAGAAAAGGAATGCAGGGAAATTGCCGACGCACTTGGCTGCGAATACGAGGGATTTTTCTTCTTGGAAAACGGCAATCGCATATAGTGCGTTCCTGAAAAGGGGCGGCAGAAGAACCAGCCGGGCACGGATTCGTGCCCGGCTGGTGTGCGTTTCCAGCTAAAAAACAAGCTCTGGAACGGGAGAATACGCTTAGCAAAACCAGAAAAGGATATTCGCGCATGGAATACAGGGATTCTTCTGCAAGTTATCAGGAAAACATAAAATAGTCTTCACACAGCGGTCACATTGCACTGGCATAATAAAATCACACCGAGGGGGACGGAAGGAACCCAAGGGATGACCAAGAATACAAACCATTTGAATAAATATGAAGATTTCTGGGAAAGGAAATGAGCTTATGTATAATCCGAACGAAATGGACAATACTTTGAACGAAGAACACAACAACACGCAGGAAATGCATCCGGAGACGGACGCTGCTTCCGTAGAACAGGCAAATTTTGAAAATACAGAGGGATCCAGCAAGGAACCCTATGAAGCGACAGAGAATGGTTCTGCTGAAACTACAAATACCGTTCCAGAGGAACAAGCTTCCCAACAGGCCCATGCGGAACAATCCCAAGCGCCGTCTTATACGTCCGCTTACACCAATCCTACAAACAGCTATTCCCATTATCAAGCCAATCCCTATGGCCAGCAGCCGTACAACGCATACCACCAATCGCAGGGGAATCCATCCTACTCTCCTTACGGTGGGTATTCCGGCAGCGCCAATGGACAAAACGATTACAGCGAGCGCCAAAGCCAGGTGATGTGGCAGGGTGACTATTACCACAGCTATCAGAACCCATATACACAGGCAGCCCAGAAGCCGCAGAAGCCGAAAAAAGAAAAGAAGCCGATGTCCAAAGGCAAAAAGATAGCCCTGAAAGTTGTAGCCGGTGTGATGGCGTGCTTGATGGTTTCCGTTGGCTCCATCGGCGGGTTTGTCGCCCTGATTAACAACGGCTATATCTCCGTCAATAATTCCGGTAGTACCACAGAACCGGCGTTTACCATCAACAAACTGGTGGATAACAATCAGCCGGCCAGCACGGTATCCGGCGAGCTGACCCCCCAAGAGGTGGCAAAGAAGGTCATCCCGTCTGTGGTGTGCATCCAGAATTATCAGAGAAGCAACAATAATTCGATGTTCTTCTTCGGTGGCGGGGCGCAGAGCGGTGACGCAGGAGATGAGGTTTCCCCGGCAAGCGAGGGTTCCGGAATCATTGCGACGAGCGATGGCTATATCATCACCAACGCCCACGTGGTGGAGGGTGCCTCTTCCCTGAAAGTGATTTTGTCGGACGGCACAAGCTATGAGGCGCAGCTGGTTGGCAGCGACAGCATCACCGATTTGGCCGTCATTAAGATCGATACAACTGGTCTGCAAGCCGCAGAATTTGGTTCCTCCGGCGATTTGGAGGTTGGCTACAGCGTCATGGCAATCGGCAACCCGGGCGGCTTGGAACTGAGCTCCAGTGTGACGCAGGGCATCGTTTCCGCCCTGAACCGCCAGATTACCAACAGTGAAACCGGCTACACGATGGATTGCATCCAGACCGATACCGCCATTAACCCCGGCAACTCCGGCGGCGCACTGGTCAACATGTATGGCCAGGTGGTTGGTATCAACTCCAGCAAAATCGTGGCGGAAGGCTACGAAGGGTTGGGCTTTGCAATCCCGATTGACGATGCACAGTCCGTTATCAGCAATTTGAAGGAATACGGCTATGTGAAAGACAGAGCGGTGCTCGGTATTACCGGCCAGTATTTGGACAGCATGTCCGCCCGTTTCTATGGCCTGACCTCCGGCATGTATGTGGCATCCATCAGCAATGAATCTGTTTCCAATGCAGGTATCACACAGGGTTGCATCATTACAAAGATCGATGACACGGATGTCACGAGCAGCAATACCATCACTTCCTATGTGAGCAAGTTGAAGCCGGGCGACAAAGTGACGCTGACGGTAGTAAACGATCTGACAGGACGCACATTCACTGCGGATGTAACGCTGGTACAGGCCAGCGGCCAATAATCGATTACAAGACTCTTTTTCATAAATTCTTCCTTATCCAAACCGGGAGGGGCGGGGCCGAAAGGCTCCGCCCCTTTCGGTTTGGCGCATTTTGCGCGTTGTGGCGTTGGCAAGGGATGGGAGACACACCAGTTGGTTTTTCCACATCGCGCAATTTGGCAATAGAAGCCAAAAAACGGCGCCCCTTGCCATCGAATAGGCAGAGAAGGGCACCGTTTTTCAAAATTTTCACACAACTCTGGGAGGATGGGGATCAACTAATTGGCATCCCGGCAAAATCGGAACCCGGCCCAGAGAAATCCAGGCGGCGGGCATTTTCCCGTTACCGCACAGGCGTATAGTTGATGACGGCTTCCTCGTCGGTCGCTTCCAGCTTGAAGATGACCGGACGCAGGCCGTCGTTGCAGCTGCAAATCGCCACGCCCGGCTTGCGGATCCAATCGCCATAATAGAAGAGTCCGTTTTCTGCGCCGTGGGCCAGGGCGAACACATACTGATAGATCGCTTTCCAAGCCTCGTCGCAGAACCCTTCCGGTTTTGCGTGGTCCGCATAGAATACCTGCCCGGCCTTCATCATGGGGCATGCGGTCAGCCCCTCGACGCCGTACTCCTTGGCGAGTTCCTCATCCAGCGTGGTCTTTAGGATGGTGATTCGGACTTTTTTCATACAAGATACCCCCTACAAACATTCTTCTATTCGATGGAAAGCGCTTCCAGCTCTTCCAGCCACAGGCGTGCGCTGGCGTCGCTGGGCATCCGCCAGTCGCCGCGAGGAGAGAGCGCGACCGTGCCGACCTTGGGGCCGTCCGGCAAACAGGACCGCTTAAACTGCTGCGCGAAGAAGCGCCGGTAGAAGGTGTATAGCCATTTATAGATGGTGGCGGCGTCATAAGTGCCCGAAAAGGTGCGCAGCGCCATCCGGTAAATCTTTGACGGAGGGAAACCAAAGCGAAGCATATGATAGAGGAAGAAGTCGTGCAGCTCGTACGGGCCGACCAGGCTTTCCGTCTTCTGCGAGATCACGCCGTCCACGGGCGGCAAAAGCTCGGGGCTGACCGGGGTGTCCAGGATGTCTTCCAGCACTTCGCAGAGCGCGCCGCCGGACTGCTGGGCGGCATAGTGGACCAGGTGGCGCACCAGGGTTTTGGGCACGGAGGCGTTGACCGCATACATGGACATGTGATCGCCGTTGTAGGTCGCCCAGCCGAGCGCCAGCTCGGAGAGGTCCCCGGTCCCGATGACCAAGCCGCCGTTCTGATTGGCCAGGTCCATCAAGATTTGGGTGCGCTCGCGCGCCTGGGCGTTTTCATACGTCACGTCGTGTACCGTGGGATCGTGGCCAATGTCCTGGAAATGGCCGCTCACCGCGTCGCCGATCGGCACGGTGCAAAAATCGACCCCCAGAAGCTCGGCCAGCTTTTCCGCGTTGCCCTTGGTGCGGCCGGTGGTGCCGAATCCGGGCATGGTCACAGCCAAAATGCCCTTGCGGGGCAGGGAAAGCGCGTCGAATGCGCGCACGGTCACCAGCAGCGCCAGGGTGGAATCCAACCCCCCGGAGAGCCCCACCACGGCATGTTGGACGCCGGTGTGGGCTAAGCGGGTCTTTAATCCGGATGCCTGGAGATGCAGGATCATCTCGCAGCGGCCGGAAAGGTCCTGCGCATCCTGGGGCACAAAGGGGAGGCGCGCAAACGGGCGCGTCAGGGTCAGCTCCGGAAGGGATAGGGAGAAGGGGATGGGCGCCGGGCCGCCGAAGCGGTCCGCCCAGGTGTTTGCGCGGCGGCGCTCCTGCACCAGGCGCTGCAAATCGACCTCTGCGGTGACCAGCCCGGTGGTAAAGGGCTGGCTTTCCGCCAGGATCGCGCCGTTCTCTGCGAGCAAATCGTGCCCGGCAAAGACCAGGTCGGTGGAGGATTCTCCCTCCCCGGCATCCGCATAGGCATAGGCGCAGAAGAGCCGCGCCGATTGGTCGCGGACCAGGCTGCGGCGGTAATTCGCCTTGCCGATTACTTCGTCGCTGGCGGAGGGGTTCAGGAGCACCGTCGCCCCACATTGGGCCATGCGGCTGGAGGGTGGCTCCGGGACCCAGAGGTCCTCGCAGATCTCCACGCCCACGGTGAACTCCGGCGCATCCGCGCAAGAATAAATCCGTTCACGCCCGAGCAAGGTCTCCTGCCCACAGAATGTGACCGGGATAGGCGTGTCCGGTGCGGGCGAAAAATGGCGCGCCTCATAGAATTCGCTGTAGTTTGGAATATGGCTTTTGGCCGTGAGGCCCAACAGCTTTCCCCGGCAGAATACGGCGGCCACATTGTAAAGCGACGCGCCAAACGCGGCGGGAAGGCCCACAACGGCCAGAAGATGGTACGAAGCGCTTTCCTCTATGAGTTCCTGAAGCGCGCGTTCCGCCGCTTGCAACAGCGTCGTATCGTGGAAGAGATCGCCGCAGGTATAGCCTGTCAAGCAGAGCTCCGGGAACACAATGGCGCTGACGCCCTGCTCGTTGGCAGCGCGCAGCAATGCGGAGATGGCCGCTTTGTTGGAGACGCAATCTGCCACGCGAATGTGCGGGGTGGCGGCGGCGATCCGAAGAAACCCGTCATTTTTCATGGTCGACATCCTTTCCTTGCTACTTTTCGAAATGAAATCGCTTAGCCCTCCGCTCCGGGTATTTTTCCTATATGCTGCGTGCGGGAGGGGGAGCCGTAGGATTCCAGGGATATTGGCGGGAGAGTTCCCAATTTCTTTGCAGGAACCGGTTCCCAAACACGGAACAAGAAAAAAGGGCGATGCAGCTTTCTGCATCGCCGGTTGACGTCCGTGTCAACGGATGGAATAGTCTTTTTCCAATTTCTTGTCCGTCGGCGCACACACTACATCCGGCAACTGCGGGGACAGCGGGTCGAATGATTCCGCCGTATAATGCCGCATCGCACGGTTAATCCGGCGCATGTTGGTTAAACAGCCGCGCATGGATTTCTTTTCGTTGTGCATGCGGAGTACGTACCAGTAACAGCAAAGCGCGGTTTTTCGCGTGAGCGCAAGATAGCTTTTGCGGTATTGGCAGAACTGGCCGCTCTTTTCCAGCGACACGCGCACCATCGCAACGGCGCGGATAAAATCGTTGATCTTGCTGGCGTTGATGGTGGCCAAGGTGCTGCCGCTGCGCTGTACATAATAATAGAGGGGTTCATCCAGGACGGCGATGCGCTCTGCATGGGCAAACACGCGGTTGGCGGTTGCCATGTCCTCAAACGCGATGCTTGGGAACTGGATGTTGTAATCGGTGAACAGGGAACGCTTGTACATTTTGTTCCATACCAGGCTTTGAATCTGCATATCGCGCAAAAGCTTGTTCATTGCCTCTTCGCGGGTAAACACCCCATTGCACCGGAACGGGTACTCAAAGGTAAAGCCGGAGTTTGGAAAGAGATAATAATAGTAACAGCAGGAAATCTGTGCGTCATTTTTCACACAGGCGTTGTACAAACGCTCCAAGAAGTTGGGCGCAACGTAATCGTCGCTGTCGATAAAACAGATATATTCCCCGCGGGCGAGGCTCAAGCCGCGGTTGCGCGCTTTGGACATGCCGCGGTTTTTCTGATCGATTACGGTGATAAAATCATATTTTTGCTCAAATTCACGCAGAATATCCAGGGAGTGATCGGTGGAACCATCGTTGACAGCGATAATCTCCCGATCCTGAAAGGTCTGTTCTACAAGGCTGGTAAGGCATTTGCGCAAAAATTTCTCCACGTTATAAACAGGGATGATGATGCTGACCGTGGGCGCTTTTGCTTCCATCTTTCAGACAGTCCTCCTTTCTTTGATTTCAGGTTACCCCGTACGGGATTAGCCGACGGGTGTGATGGGCGCTTCCGGGTCCGGCTGCACATCGGCCGAGGTTTCGGCGCCGCTGTCCGGCACGGTGGGGACCACCGTCCCATCCGTTGTGGCGGGCGGCTGTTCCGAAGAGGAATCTGCCGGCTGCTCCGTTGTGGGCGGCGTAGTGGTTTCCGGTTCGCTGTTGGTCGCAGGCGGTGTGGTGGTCTCCGGCGTGGAGGAAGCGGGCGGCGTGGTGGTTTCCGGCGTCGACGAAGACGACGTCTCATTGCTGGAAGCCGTGCCATTGACCGGCTTGCCGGTATAGTCCACCAGGACGGCTGTTGCCGGGTCGGTGTCCGGCCCGATGGAATAATAGGCCGGCGCAGGGCGGTAATACGAATTCGGAAGTTTTTCGGTCTTTACCACCTGGCCGTTTTTGTAATAAATGCGCTGTGCGCTGGCGCGGTATCCTTCCCGCGGTGCGGCGTCGTAGTGCATCGTTCCTTTTGCCATGGAATTGTCCACGGTGTACTTTGGCGTGGAATCGGGCTGGATGGTTTCCGTCAACTGGGAGGTAATCTCAATGGTATCATAGTCCGGAGATTGATACCCATACATGGTGACAGTCAATGTTTTTCCGCTCATGCCCGCGGAAATATACACAGGGTAATTTGTGGGGTTTTTAAACGAGAAGTTTAAATCCGGATAGCTGACCGCCGCATCCTGCCCAATGGGGCAATACGTCGCCTTGATCGAGTGGGAGGACCGCTGCACAATCTCCATGGCGGACCGCAGGGCGGCGCCATAGATGGTGGTGCTCGTCTGGCAGACGCCGCCGCCATAGGACGGGACAAACTTGCCGTTGATGATGGCGTTCGCCTGCTTATATCCCTTTTCAGGGGTCGTATTCCCGACCACCTGCCAGTAGTCAAAGGTGCCGCCCGCCGGGATGCAGGTGCCGTTGACCGCTTCCAACGCGAGCCGCATGTTGGTGTTCCCGTTGCTGGTGTTGGTGGACACGGTGCTGTAGGTACCCAGCTTTTTCATATTGGCTTTGAGGTCTGCTGCGGACACCTGGTATGCTGTTTCGGTGACAGGCACTTCGACCGTGCCGGTCCCGCCTTCCTGTAGCAGGGCTTCGACCTGCTGGGTAAGTTCGTCGATATTGACCGTTACGCCGTTCTGCCCCTCTTCAAACGTAAAGGTTTCGCTCGCAGCGTCGAACGATTTAACGGTGGCGTCCTTTGCCGCCTGGTTGACCTCCTGGGTGAGCGTGGTCAAGGTTTCCTTGAGGTTGGTGGTGTCGGGCGTTGCGGTGATCTCATATGTTTTGGGCTGCGTCTCCAATGAGGAGAGAAGATCTTCGCCGGCCTGTTTGCCGTATTCGAAGGCCTCTTGCAGCACCTCATCCGTATTGTATGTGTAGGTAAAATTGGAGTTGGTCAATGTCCAGCTCTTATCGCCGGAGGTGAGGGTGATGTTGCAGGTGCTCAAGGACGGTTCCACGGCCTTGACCGCAGCGGTGGCCTCCTCCAGGGTCATGCCCTCGAGGTCAATCCCCTCGACCACAATCCCTTTCGGGAAAGTGGTGCGCTCCGCCGTTTGTTCCACGCCTGGTTCCTCGGAGGAAACCTGTGGGTCACCGAGCATTTTAATGCCGGCGCCGACTGCACAGACCACCACGACGGCTGCCAGAACACAGCCCCCGATGATCCATAGCCGTTTATGGTTTGTCTTGGACGCACCAGAATAGATATCGCGTCCGCTGTCTTGCTGTCTGTAATATCTTTTGCCGCTCATTTGGTGCCTCCCTATCTCTATCACAGGCCCTTGCGGGCCGCCGCTATTTTTTGCATACGCCGCCACTCAATCCTGCGGATTTAATAGTATGATATAACTTTTTTGAATAAAAGTAAAGTTACAGCTTTATCATTAATCACGCCAATTCCTGGCGGTTTACTTGCCATTTGCCTTTTTACGGGCATAATCGTTGTTTTTTAAGGGGTAGCGCAGAGATATCGGGATATTTTTGCAAGCGGCCCTTTCCAAGGATGCCTCCTTTTGTAGCGGATGGAGAAGATTTCGTGGTTCGTGTTGAATCGCCCTGAATATATGATATAATAATGAAATCAAAAGAGTTGTCGAAATCGTCCAAGGCAGGATAAATTTGCGGAAAAAGGATTTTTCCAATGCCAAAGGAGGGTCTTTGTGAAGGTATTGATTCTATCTGCCGCAACGGGAGGGGGGCATCTGCGCGCCGCCCGGGCGGTACAGACATGCCTGCGGGAGAATGAACCGTCCTGGCGCGTCGAGGTGGTGGATGCGCTCAAGTGTGTGGGGTCCCTGTTGGATAAAACGTGCTGCGACGGTTACCGCTTCCTGGCGACCAAAACGCCAAAGGTCTTTGGACAACTATACCGCGCAACAAACGAAGAAAGCGTGCTCAACACGCTGATGACGCACTTCAGCGGGCTTCTCGGCCTGCGCCTGCTGCCCATGCTTCGGGAACAGGAGCCGGATCTGATCCTATCCACCCACCCCTTTGCCACGGAGATGATCTCCCATTTAAAGGAAAAGGGGTTGGTGCAGGCGCCGCTGATCTGCCTGATGACGGACTACGGCCCGCACCGCGCCTGGATTGCGCCGCGGGTGGACGCCTATGTGGTGAGCAATGAGGACATGCTCCCCGAGATGGTGGAGATGGGCGCCCCACGGGACATCATCTACCCGTTCGGCATCCCGGTGGACAATGTGTTTTTCAGCAAGGAAAACAAGGCCGCGCTGCTCCAGGAGATGGGGCTGGAACCGGGCGTGCCCACCATCTTATTCATGGCGGGCAGCTTTGGGGTGTCGGGTATTATGGATATTTACCGGGAGATCGCGGCGCAGGACATTGTGTTTCAGATCATTGTGATCACGGGCAAAAATCAAAAGCTCTATGAGGCGTTTGCCGTGGAGCTGGCCAAGAGCAAGCGCCGGACGAAGCTGATCTATTTCACGGATGAGGTGGAAAAATACATGCACGCCGCGGACCTGCTGGTGACAAAGCCCGGCGGGTTGACGGTTTCCGAGGCGCTGGCGTGCGACATCCCCCTGGCGGTGTTCGACGCCATCCCGGGGCAGGAGGAGGACAACGCACAGTTCCTGCTCTCCCACAATATGGCGGTGCGCATCCGGGCTGGGGAGAGCTGCGGCAAGACCATCCGCATTGTTTTGGCGGACAACCGCCGGTTGGAGGACATGCGTTCTTCGTGCGAGCGCTTTGACAAATCCAAATCGGGGGAAAACATCCTCTGGCTCATCCGCTCGCTCACAGGAAAGGAGAAAGCGCTATGAGAATCTTGTTGCTATACGCCTCGGCGGGCGGTGGCCATAAGCGCGCGGCGCAGGCGATGGAGGCCTATTTCCGCGAGCACCTGCCGGGCGCAGAGGTGCGCGTGGAGGACGCGCTCCGGCATGTGGGGCGCGCGGTGAACGCGCTTTGCTGCGACGGATATAAGTTTTCCGCGAAGCACGCCCCGCAGATTTTTGGGACGCTGTACCGCAGCACCAACCGCGATACCAAATTCGCCGCCCTGCTGCCGCGGGTAAACGGGATGCTCGCCCGGAAGCTCCTGCCCTTGATCGAGGAGTTCCGGCCCGACGTCATCCTGGATACATACCATTTTGCCGGGCAGATGGTCTCGCGCCTGAAAGAGAAGGGGCTGGTCAGCGCCCCGCTGGTGAACGTGGTGACGGACTACGGCCCGCATATGGCGTGGCTGGCGCCGCAGGTGGATGCCTACGTGGTGGCGGAGGACGGGCTCCGGGATGCATTTATCCGCATGGGCGCGCCCAAGGAAAAAATCCATACCTTTGGCATTCCAATCTTCGAGGCGTTTTACCAGGAGGAAGACCGCGCTTCGCTGCTGCGCGGGATGAACCTATCCCCCGAGCTGCCCACGGTTTTGATTATGGCGGGCAGCTTCGGCGTGAAAAACATCCTCCGCGTGTACTGCGACATTTCGACGCTGGGCACGGCGTTTCAGGTGATCGTCATCACCGGAAAGAATAAAACGCTTTACGAGGCGTTCCAAAAGGAGCTGCCAAACAGCTCCAAGCCGACCCACCTGGTCGAGTTTACCACCGAAGTACAGAAGTATATGCACGCATCCGACCTGCTCATCACCAAGCCCGGCGGGCTGACCGTCTCGGAGGCGCTGGCCAGCGGGCTGCCGATGGCCGTCTTCGACGCGATCCCGGGCCAGGAGGAGGACAACGCCCAGTTTTTGCAGGCGCACGGGATGGGCGTCCGCCTCAAGAGCGGGGCGAGCTGTGCGTTTATGGTGCGGTCCCTCTTGCAGGACCCGCGCCGCTTGGCGGATATGCGCGCCGCGTGCAAAGCGTTCGATAAATCGGATTGCTGTCAAAACATCCTGTCTTTGCTACAGGAATTAACGAATGGGAAGAGGGAGTCAACTTGAAACCAAAATTTCGAATCGGCCTGTTGGGCTACTGCATCTTAGGGATCGCCGTCCTGGTGCTGATGGTGTTTGAGATCATGGACGGGAATGGCCCGATGATCGGCCTGGACGCGGTATTGCTGGCCTTTATTGCCTACATGATCTATAAAAGCGTCCGCGCTACAGGGAACGATACATCCACAAAACGATAGGGAACGGGTTGGAACGCCATCCGGCGTGGCTTGCCCGCTCGGGCGTACCTCTTGCCAGCGGCGTCTGGCACGGCATTGTAGGGACGTTCATAACGCAACAGAAAGCAACGGCTGCTGTTTTGGGGGAATCCTCCGGACAGCAGCCGTTTGATTTTTTCTTCATTCCAGTTTGTGTTCCTGGGGACTAAAATCCATACCCAAGTATAGATGGATTTATTTGGTGCGGTCAAACGGCGCTCCATCTTTATCGCAAAGTCAATTTCTCACAGGCTTTCTCCCTTGGCCCTGGAAAGCCGCGCCTTTCTGCCTATGCGCATAGAAAAAGGGAAGGCGAATATGCTTCGGCCTCCCTTCCGCGTCGTGATGGATTTTCACGGTGTACGCTTGGTCATGGAAATCCACCTATTTTTTTCTGCGTTTCCATTTTTTATTCATCTTATCCACCCAAGGCGTTGCCAGCCATTCGATCAGACTCGCTATAAACTCTGCGATAAAATCAATCATAAAATCGACCATACGATGTTTTCTCCCCGCCATCATAAAAATCCGATTTGCCGCTCTGCCTTAAAAATATTACAAAACCTGTGAGCAGGCTGACCTCATTTCAGCCTGCTGGAAGCATGCTCTTCCCGGTCGGTCCGGTCTGGATCATGCGCGGGTCCGTCTTGGCTCGTCCGCGCATATAAATAGGAATCGTAGAGCATGCCGCGCTTGTAGACGCTGTTCCGCATAAGACCTTCCTGTTGGAATCCTGCCTTTTCCAAGACGCGGCGGGAGGCGAGGTTATAGGCGAACGGCACGGCGAAGATGCGCGCAAGGCCGTAGGTTTGGAAGGCAAAGCCGCAGATCTGCCGGACTGCCTCCGGCATAATCCCCTGCCCCCAGTACGGCTCCGCCAGCCAGTAGCCGAGCTCCGCCGATTTAGAGGAAATATCCTCTCCGATGGAAAGGCTGATGCTGCCAACCGTCTCCCCATTCACCGCGATCGCGCGGAAGCAGCACCGGGCGGGGTCCGCGTCCAGGCAGCTTTGGATAAACGCCGCCGCATCCCGCTGGGTATAGGGGTGGGGGAAGGCGTCGCGCAGGTTGGCGGCGACTTTGGGGTTGTTGGCGTAGCGGGCGATCGTTTCGGCGTCCTCCATCCGCCAGGGGCGCAGTTCAAATTCCATGGGACGTCCCTCCTGTCTCCGGCTTTTTGGCGCATTTCGGGCATTTGCCATAGATCGTCAATGTGTGGCTTTCCACAGTGAAGCCGGTCTCCTCCGCGATGGTCCGCTCCATGCCGGAGAGCGGGCAGTCGCAGAGCTTGATTTTGGCATGGCACCCAGTACAGACCAGGTAATGGCCGTGCTGCTCCCGCGCCAGCGAATACCGCACCACACCGTCGCCAAAGTCGCTGCGTTCGACCAGCGCGTCCGCGGCGAAGCGCTCCAGGTTGCGGTAGATGGTGGACAGCGCCAGGGATGGGAACGCCGCCTTCATCTGTGCAAAGATGTCTTCCGCACTCAGCGGGTCGGTGCTCTGGCGCAGGACGCACAGCATGGCTTCGCGCTGTTTGGTGTTTTTCATAGCGGCGCTCCTTTCAAGATTGGATGGAACGGGAGGGCGGGGACGCAGCTGGCGCGTTGCCGCGCCAGCGTTTCGGCGTGCGCCGGAACCCCCGGCAAAAGGCCGGGGGGCGTCCCCGCTTGTCCCGGATTCGCTGCTTCTTATTATAAACAGAAAATCCAAAATTGCAATGGCGCGCGTTGCCCAGACTGCCGGGATGGTGTATAATAGGGACTTATGAATAGACATATCGGAGGTCCTGCCCCTTGAACGAAGTGTATCTCGACAATTCCTCCACCACCCGCGTATGCGAGACGGCGGCCGCCAAGGTGATGGAGCTGATGACGGAAAATTACGGAAACCCTTCCTCCCTGCACGCGTTGGGCTTTCGCGCGGAACAAGCGTTGACCCAGGCGCGCCGGAGCGTGGCTGCGGCGCTGGGCGCGAAGGAGGAAGAGGTGTTCTTTACCTCCGGCGGGACGGAGAGCAACAACCTGGCCATTTTTGGCGCCGCATATGCCCGGAAGCGCATGGGGATGCATATCGTCACCACGCAGATCGAGCACCCGTCCGTGGCGAACGCCGTGCGCCAGCTGGAAAAGGAGGGCTGGGAGGTCACTTGGCTCCAGCCCGACCGGGAGGGCCATATCGCGCCGGAGGCTGTCCTGGAGGCGGTCCGGCCCGACACCACGCTGGTCAGCATGATGGCGGTCAACAATGAGGTGGGGACCATCCTGCCCATTGAGGCGGCGGCGCGCGCCATCGCGCTGAAGAAAGCGCCGGCCCTGCTCCATGTGGATGCGGTGCAGGCGTTTGGCAAGCTCGATACCAAACCGGAGCGGAAAAAGATCGACCTGATGAGCATCAGCGCGCACAAGATCCACGGGCCCAAGGGCGTGGGCGCGTTGTATGTGCGCAAGGGCATCCGGATTCAGCCGCACTCCTTTGGGGGCGGGCAGGAGCGCGGGATACGGCCCGGCACGGAGGCGCTGCCCGCCATCGGCGGTTTTGGCGCGGCGGTGGAGGCGCTCCCGGCGGTGGGCGAGAGCTTGAAGCACGCGCAGGAGCTTGCCGCGGCCTGCCGGGAAAAATTGCGCGCGCTGCCCGGCGTGGCGCTCAATTCGCCGGAGGACGCGCTGCCCTATATCGTCAATTTCAGCGCGGGCGCGGTCCGCGCGGAGACCATGCTCCATTTCCTGGCGGCGCGGGGCGTCTACGTGTCGTCCGGGTCCGCCTGCTCCAAGGGGAAGCAGAGCCCGGTGTTGGAGGCCATGCAGCTGCCCAAAGAGCGGATTCAATCGGCCCTGCGGGTCAGCTTTTCCCGGTTTAATACGCTGGAAGACGTGGACGCCCTCATCGAAGGGGTGCGCGAGGGCATGGCCAGTTTGGCTGTCAAAAAATAAAAGTAAGGATTTGTAAGATGAAAGAGATTATTTTGATCAAATTGGGTGAAATTGTATTAAAGGGGCTGAACCGCCAGAGCTTTGAGTTCGCCCTGATCCGTAACCTGCGCCGGCGTTTGGAACCGTTGGGGAAATTTGATATCCGCGAGGCGCAGTCCACCATCTATGTGGAGCCCCTGGAGGATGGCATCGACTTGGAAGCTGCGGCGGAGCGCGTGGGGAAGGTGTTCGGCGTGATCGCGTTCTCCCGCGCGTGCATGGCGGAGAAGAACATGGACAGCATCCTGAAGACCGCGGCGGACTACCTGCGCGACCAGTTGAGCACCATCTCCAGCTTTAAAGTGGAGAGCAAACGCTCCGATAAACATTTCCCGCTGAAATCGCCCGAGATCTCCGCGGCGGTGGGCGAATACCTGTTGCAGCAGTTCCCCAACCTGCACGTCGACGTGCACAACCCCGACCTGGAGGTGCGGGTGGAGGTCCGCGACTTCGGCGCGTATATCCATGGGAAGGCGCTGCCCGGCGCGGGCGGCATCCCGGTGGGGACGGGCGGCAAGGCGGCGATCCTCATCAGCGGCGGCATCGACAGCCCTGTGGCTGCCTGGCAGATGGCCCGGCGCGGCCTGGAATTGACGGCTGTCCACTTCGCCAGCCCGCCCTACACCAGTGAGCGCGCGGAGCAGAAGGTGGTCGACCTGCTGCAAAAGGTCAGCGAATATGCGGGCCGGATGTTTATGTTTACGGTGCCGTTTACGAGGATTCAGGAGGAGATCCGGGACAAATGCCCCGAGGAGTACTTCACCTTGATTATGCGGCGCTTTATGATGCGCGCCGCGGAGCGCATTGCGCGCAAGGAGGGCTGTTCCGCGCTGATTACCGGCGAGAGCCTGGGACAGGTGGCCAGCCAGACGCTGCAGGCGATCGTCTGCACGGACGCGGCCGCGATGATGCCGGTGTTCCGCCCGTTGATCGGCACGGACAAGAGCGAAATCGTCGCAATGGCGCGCAAAATCGACACATACGACCTCTCCATCCAGCCATATGAGGATTGCTGCACGGTCTTTACGCCGAAGCATCCGCGCACCCGCCCGGAGATGGAAAAACTCTTGGAGGCGGAATCCGCATTGGACAGCGAAGCGCTTTTGGAGGACTGCGTGAACCGCACGACCTTCCGGAAGATTACGGCGTATCGTTGAGGAAATCGAGGGGCTGCCGCGGCGCACCTTGCCTGCGGATGGGAGAGAAAATGGATCTGGAATTTTGCATACACATTTGGAAATTGTGAAGCGTTACCGTGAGGAGGTTACATCGGAATGAATGCGGAAATTATCTCTGTGGGCACCGAATTGCTTTTGGGCCATACGGTCAATACGGACACCACCATCATTGCACGCGAGCTTTCCGCGCTGGGGATCGACCTGCTCTTTTCCTGCACGGTGGGCGACAACGCGGAGCGCCTGCGCGCCGCATTGCGCGAAGCGCTTTCGCGCAGCGACGTCGTGATCACCACCGGCGGGCTTGGCCCCACGGGGGACGACCTGACCAAGGAGACCATCGCGGAGGCGGCGGGCGTGGAGCTCGTTTTGCATGAGGAGAGCCGCCAGCGCATCGAGACCTATTTTAAAGGGCGCTACTGCGGGGAAAACCAATACAAACAGGCCATGCTGCCCAAGGGGTGCACGGTCTTCCCGAACGATGCGGGCACGGCGCCGGGCTGCGGCTTGGAGACGGACACGGGCAAGGTGGTCATCATGCTGCCCGGCCCGCCGTCCGAGATGGAGCTGATGCTCAAGCGCTATGCGGTGCCGTATCTGGCGCAGCGGGAACAGGCGGTCATCGTCTCCCGGATGGTGCGCGTGTTTGGCATCGGGGAGGGCGCGGCAGAGGAAAAGATCCGCGATCTGACCGAAGGGGCCAACCCGACCGCGGCGACGTATGCCAAAGAGAACGAGATGTTTGTCCGCATAACGGCCAAGGCCGGGACGGAACAGAAAGCCGCCGCTCTATGCGAACCGGTGGTGCGGGAGGTCTGTGTGCGCCTAGGCGAATTCGTTTACGGCGTGGACGTGGAGAGCCTGGAGGAAGTGGTGGTGCATGGCCTGCAAGAAAAGGGGCTGCACTTGGCCACTGCCGAATCCTGCACCGGCGGCCTGGTCGCCAAGCGCCTGACGGACGTGCCAGGCGCATCCGAGGTGTTTGAGATGGGCGCGGTGACCTATTCCAACGACGTCAAGAGCATGTTGCTGGGCGTGCCGGAGGAGCTGTTCCCCGCGTATGGCGCGGTGAGCGAGCCGGTGGCGCGCGCCATGGCCGAAGGCGTGCGGAAAAAAGCCGGGGCCAGCTTGGGGCTTGGGATTACGGGCCTCGCCGGGCCCGGCGGCGGTACACCGGAAAAGCCGGTCGGCCTGGTCTATATGGCATTGAGCGATGGGACGCACACCTGGGTGCGGCGGATGGACCCGCCGGGCCGCGTCAAGAACCGCACGTGGGTGCGCGACCGCGCGGCGCACTATGCGCTCGATATGGTGCGGCGGTATCTGGCGGGGCTGCCGGTGGAAGGACACGCGGTGTAAGCCGCGTCCCGATTTACTTCAAAGAAACGGAGGGAAAAACGATGGATGCTGGACTGCTGTTTTTTCAGGCGCGCCGGACATCCCTGTGTGAGCAGGAGGTGCGCAAAGCGGCGGCAAACCTGCGGGTTGCCCTGCAGGGCGTCAATGCGAGCGCACGCAGGGAGGGCTTGTGCCGCGCATTGGCCTCTTTCCTGAAAAAGTACCCCTTGATTTATCTGGTGAGCGCGGTGGAAGGCGGGCGGCTGCTCTGCGCGGACACCGTGTTCCAGGCGCTGCATGTGCCGCTGGACGAACAGGGCGAACCCAAACATGTGCGCCGCCTGACGGGTTTCGACGCCTGCGGCTATTTGCTGGAGAGCCAGACGCAGACGATTGTCCTTTTGCCGGACCTGCCGGAAGAGCTGCGGATTCAACTGCCCGGCACCCAGCGGCGTCTGGTGGAAAAATTTGGCCTGACGCCGGTCCCTCCCCCGAAGGAGGTCGACTACGAGGCGTTGATCGAGCCCTTCTTTACGAGGTGATGTCCTATGATGGATTTGCGTTCCCAGATGAAGGTCGTAGACCTGTTGCTAAAGCTGTTTCGCGGCGACTTGCAGCACATCAACCCGTATCCGTTTGTGCCGCAGAAGCACAAAAATATCCCCAACGCCGATTCGGGCGGCCTGATGCGTTCCATCCCGGAACACGAGGGCATACCAAGCGCCCATCTCCAGCACTTTTTTGAAGAGCTGGATGCCTGCCCATCCATCCATGTGCACAGCGCGATGGTGCTCCGCCATGGGAAGATCGTCGCGGAGGGGAGCTGGAAGCCGTATTCCGGCAGCTATCCGCATATGATGTTCTCGCTCTCCAAGAGCGTGGTGAGCATGGCGGTAGGGTTTGCCGTCCAGGAAGGGCTGCTCGCCCTCGACGACAAGGTGGCCGGATATTTCCCGGATAAAAATGTGCTGTTCCGCAGCCCGCGCATCAACAACATCACGGTGCGCCATCTGCTCAATATGACCTCCGGCTTAAAATTCAACGAGATCCATTCCGTGGTGGAGAAGGATTGGGTCCGCGCCATTTTGCAGTCGGATTGCTCGTTTGAGCCGGGGACGGAATTCAGTTACAACAGCTTAAATACGTATTTGCTCAGCGCCATCCTCTGCAAGAAAACGGGGATGGGCCTGGTGGAATACCTGACGCCGCGCCTGTTTGACCCCCTGGGGATTCACAATGTGAGTTGGGACGTGTGCCCCATGGGGATTGAAAAAGGCGGCTGGGGGCTCTGGCTGCGCACCGTGGACATGGCCAAGCTGGGGCAGTTTTATTTGCAGCGCGGCCGGTGGATGGTGGACGGCGAAGAAAAGCAGCTTTTGCCGGAGGACTGGGTGATCGAATCCACCAAAATGGACACGCCCACCCGCGAGGGCGACTACTCCAAGGGATACGGCTACCAGATTTGGAGCTTTGGGGCCAAGGGCGCCTATCAGTTCAACGGCATGTTGGGGCAATATGTGATCGTCCTGCCGGAGCGCGATATGGTCATTGCGATGACGGGGGGCAGCCCAAGCCTCTTTGCGGACGAGACCTGCCTGATCGTGGAGAAATACTTTGGCGATGCGGCAAAGGAACTCTCGGACGATCCGCTGCCAAACGACATCCGTGCCCTGCGTTCGCTGCGCAACGCCCTGGGGAACCTCTATGCCATCCGGGAAACCGCCCCAAAGCCAAAGCGCCTTTCCACTTGGAGCCGTGTGTGGCGGCGTGTGTTCCCGGAAAAGCAGGTTGTGCCAACGGTCCCACCGGAGCTGCGCAAGCTCAACGGCCGTCAGTATCAGTTGGAAAGCAGCTCCGCCGCCCTGATGCCCTTGATTTTGCAGGGGACCACCAACAATTTCGGCGCCAACATTTCCAAAATCAGCATGGAATTTTCCCCCGGCGAATGCCGCCTGATCGTGGAGGATGGTGCGGAGACCAACCTCATTGTGGCGGGGATGGACGGGACCCCGCGCAAGGGCTGCGTGACCCTGAACGGCGAGATCTATGCGGTCGGCAGCACGGCGCGCCTGACGACGGACGAGGACGATCGCCCGGTGTTGAAGGTCTTTATCTGTTTCACAGAGACCCCGAGCGTCCGGATTATGAAATTCATCCTGTACAGCCCGGAGCGGATGCTGATCCGCTTTGACGAGCTGCCGAGTGTGGAAGCTTCGCTTGAGGTGCTCTTTTCCCTGGTGGGCGGCAGGGAGAACCAGAACAGCCTGAATAAACTCTTTATGGATACCGTGGGGCAGCAGCGCTTGGACGAACGCGTCGCGCAGGTTTCGCGCCCACGGGTGAAGGCCACGCGGGTGAGGCCGTGAGTGGCCGCCCGCCAAACGCATGGAATGCGTTTTTGCCGGAGAGGATCTCCGGCAGGAGCGCGCCGTGCGCGCCCGGCGGGCGGGAACAGCAAAGCATGCAAAGAGGGGCGCGTTTGCCGAACAGAAGCAATGCGGCGAATGACACGGGCAGCCCCTAAAAAGAAAAGACAACGGCATCCAAGCGGGAAGAAATCCCATGGACGCCGTCTTTTTCTTTATTCTTTATATATAGATTTTTTCCAGCTGCTATTTACAGCGGCCGCGGCTTCGTTCGCATGGCGTGGCCCAAAGATCGGGAATGGGAAAAATGCGTTGAAAGAGTCTGCTTTTTGCGAAAAACCAAAGCCTGGACGCAATACGTCGCATGACAGAAGAAAAACCGCTCTGTGCATCACACCAGAGTTTATTCGGAAAATGGTTTTAACCGCGCGGTGAGATAAGCCTCCGCCTGTTCAAAGGTACAGTTGGGGCTCAGGGTGGTGTACGTTCCGCGATTAAAGAGGAGACCGTCGTCCGTCTCGAGGAAAACGCCATAGTTGCCCCCGCCAAGGCTGTAGTTGGCCAGGTCCGAATAATACAACGTCAGGCCGTTTTTGGTATATGTATCGTCCGCTTTGTACTGCCGGACAGGGATGAAATAGCCGCGCATACCCGCCCGCATGGCAGAGACGATTTCGGTCCCTTCGACCCATGTATGCAGATAGATCGGCCGGGGGAGCAAAACCGTCACCGTTTCCCCGGCGTCGAGGTCTCCCCGATCGCGCGGATCGTCCCCTGAAAGGCCGGGGTATGGTATGTTTGGAACGCCTCCTTTTCCGATAAAAACGCCATTTCACTTTGATGTTCTGGGAGAACAACGGAGGTCCGGAGAGGGACTGCGCGTATTTGCGGCGAGGAACGCGCCAGAGGGAGTTCATTGTGCGCCGTTAGCCAGAACATCGTGAGGAAGGACACCAAAAAACTGAATAAGCCGATCGCAATCCATACAATCTTTTTTCTCATAAGATAATTTTAGCGAAACACAACGGTTTTGTCAATCTTTCAACGCGAAAGCGTCCCCACAGGTAGGGAATAGTTCCCACCCGTGAGGACGCTTTTTTCAAAGGGATGGCTATTTTGCCTGGGACTCGAGGAACACCAAGTGCGCGATGCCGGGGATGCTCTCGCCCTGCTGCGAGGATGTGGTGGACATCAATGCGCCGGTGCCGATGAAGAGCACCTTTTTGAGCTCCCCGGAGGAAAGCTGCCGCAGGATGATCGAGCACAGCACCGCGGCGGAGCACCCGCAGCCGGAACCGCCGGCGTGGACGTCCTGCGCCTGGCGTTCGTAGATCATCAGGCCGCAATCGTTGTGAATTTCCCGGATGTCGATGCCGTCCTTTTCCAGAATCTCGTCCATCAGCTCGCAGCCGACCGCGCCGAGGTCGCCGGTGAGGATCAGGTCGTAGTCCGAGGGGGAGGCGCCGGTGTCGGTCAGATAGTCGTGCAGTGTCTGCGCGGCGGCGGGGGCCATCGCTGCGCCCATGTTGTTGGCGTCCTTGATGCCAAGGTCTGCGATGCGCCCAAAGGTTACGGCGTTGATTTTCACCTCCCCGCGCCCGTGCGCCCCGACGACGACAGAACCAGCCGCGGTCGCGGTCCACTGGGCGGTCGGGGTGCGCTGCCCGCCGTATTCCAGCGGGAAACGGAACTGCCGCTCCGCGGAGCAGAAATGCGAGGAGGTCACGGCCACGGCCCGCCGCGCGATCCCGGTTTCCACAAACAGGGACGCCAGGCCCAAGGTTTGGGCCATTGTGGAGCAGGCCCCATATTGGCCAAGAAAGGGAATTCCCAGGCTGCGCAGGCCGAAGGTCGAGGAAATGCACTGGTTTAGCAGGTCGCCTGCGAGGATGTAATCCACGTCTTTGCCCTCCAGCGCGGCCTTTTTGAGCGCTGTCTGCACCGCTTCGGTTTGCAGCTGGCTTTCCGCTTTTTCCCAGCTCACGTCCCCCAGGGTGTTGTCGGTGTGACTTACATCAAAGAAGGCGCCCAGCGGCCCCTCCTTCTCCTTCTTGCCCGCAACAGAGGCGAATCCCAAAATGCCGGGGGCTTTGTCCAATTGCAGCGTGTATTTTCCGATTCTGGTCGGCATGGAAGCACCCCTTTCAGTACATCTTAAAGAGGAAAAGGATCAGCCCATAGATGATGGAGGCGCATGTGCCGTAGACCAGCACCGGCCCGGCGATGGAAAACATCTTTGCGCCGATGCCCATGATATAGCCTTCGCTTTTGAACTCCATCGCAGGGGAGACAATCGAATTCGCAAAGCCGGTGATCGGCACCAGCGTGCCCGCCCCGGCGTGCTTTGCAATCTTGTCGTAGACTTTTAGGCCGGTCATAATGGCGCTCAAGGCGATCAGGGAGATGGAGACAAACGCTTTGGCTGTCTTTTCCGGCAGATCAAACGACAAAAACAGCGTGGTAAGCGCCTGCCCCAGGGCACAGATCGCCCCGCCGACCAGAAAGGCCATCACGCAATTGCGCAGTACCTTTGACTTCGGCGAAACAGTTTCGGCCATTTGCTGGTATTCGGTTCTGGTGACTTTGATGTCCAAATCCGCTCACATCCTTTTTGTTCTATTTACCTCCTATTTTGGCCTTTTGGCGCGGTTTTATACCGCATTCCCTGTGGGCGTGGGTTTTCATGGACCGAAAGGGATGCGCTGGTTCGGCGGCGGGAGCGAAAGTTGTTTGAACGATCCTGTTGCTTTTATTTTGCATATAAATAAACATGCGCCTCTTTCGGCTTTTCACCGGAAGAGGCGCGTCTATAGTTTAATCTATTTGCAGCAGGATTTAGCAGTTGTCTTGATTATAGGTATGGATGGTCTTTCCCATCCCCGCACAAATAATCAACGTGTTCATCTTCTAAAAGGGAAATCCGCAGGCGAAGGGCCTCCTTTTGTACATGCTCCAGCTCCCGCCAAACATGCAGGGCATGGAAAGAATCGATATAGGATGGCTGGCGGGCGACGTAGCGGTCCAGCCGCGCCATTTGCAGATAAAGGTCATGGATTCCTTGTTTGTCGCATCGAATCATCCAAACCATCCCCTTTTAGCTGTTATATCCATAATACAACACTAAAAGTAAAATATCAAGCATAAAAATCTCCTTTAAGGGTATAAAAATCCTATACAGTTAATTTGGGTGATGTATATGGGAGAGTTTTATGATTTTGGGCTGCGGTTGAAAGAATTGCGCCAAACAAAACGAATGACACAAAAACAAGTTGCCGAGCGGTTGAAATTAGGAGTTTCAACCGTTAGTGGTTATGAGAATAATACAAAGACTCCCTCCCTTGAGACACTGATCGACCTTGCACGCTTATATAATGTTTCCACCGATTACCTTTTGGGTGTGGATAACCGACCGATGTTGTATTTGGATGGGTTTACTCCCAAACAAGCCCGGTTGATTCGGGAGTTGCTGGATTCGTTCCGGGAAAGATAGTTTTTCTGCTTTAAAGTGAAGAAGAGACCTGTTGCAATAATAAGTGTGGCAGGTCTTTTTTAGATTCGTTTTGATTAAACAGAGAAAAAATCTCTAAATACAAATTTTTCATTGATATTTTTAATCAAGTTGCGTATACTTAAAATTAAAGGGGTGAGATAAATGTTAGTAAAAGTCAGTATAGAAAACTTTAAATCTTTTGACAGTAAGACCGAATTTACTATGATTTCCTCGAACAAAATTAGAAGTCATCGTGATCATAAAATTGAAATTAAAGGAACGGCATTGTTAAAATATGCCGTAATTTATGGTGCAAATGCTTCAGGTAAAACAAATTTAGTGGAGTTCTTCCGCTTTTTTAAAGAATGCGTAAGAACCGGCTTGTCCATTGAATCTGCAAAGATGTTCTGTAAAAATAAAAAGGAAAATGAAGAACGGGAGAGCTCTTTTGAGATTCAATTTACCTATAATGATAAATTTTATGCATATGGCTTTTCGGCTATATTAAGTCAAAGAAAATTTACGGGAGAATGGCTTTATGAGCTATTTCGAAATGGTTCAGCACATTGTTTGTTTGAACGTACGGGGAAATGTCGTCCTGTTCTGGGTGACACAATCCGTTTAAATGAAGAGGAGAAAAATAAATTTGATATTTATGCAGAAGACTTTGCAGGGAATGAGACGTTTCTGTTTTTGTCTGAAATGAACCACGGAAAAAAATACAATGAGGATTCTAAAATACGATTCTTTCAATGGATATTTCACTGGATTCAAAAGAATATAGTGGTTTTAACGCCAAATACTGTGATTACAAATTTTGAATATTACTATAATGAAAAATCGCTGGATCAGATTAATCGTTTAATTAAAACGTTTGATACAGGAATTAGCGAAGTCAAAATCGAGGAAACCAGTTTAGATGAACTTAGCGATGTTTTACCTAGACAAGTTTTTGAAGAGATTTTGCTCCAAATAAAAAGTAAGATAACGAATCAAAAGAAAACCCGTTTATCTATGAGATCGGATACAAACTTTTTTAATGTTGAAGTTGATAGAAATCAACAGGTAAAAGTTACAACAATACGGTTGCATCACGGAAAATCGTTTTTTGACTTCGGTTTTGAAGATGAATCCGATGGAACCCGCAGAATATTCGACTTATTGGATATGATCCTTACATCAAACGATGATATGATATTCGTCGTGGATGAATTAGAGCGAAGTTTACATCCGAAGTTGACAGAACATTTTCTAAAACTATTCATGCAGGCACACGATGATGATAAGGTACAGCTTTTGTTTACGACCCATGAATCTTCTATTATGGATCAATCGCTCTTTAGAAGAGATGAAATTTGGTTTGTAGAACGAGATAGTGAAAATTCCAGTAATATTTACTCCTTGGATCGATTTAAAGAAAGATATGATAAAATTTTAAGCAAGTCCTATTTAGAGGGTAGATATGGTGCTATCCCTATCTTTTCCTCTTTTGAATACGAAAGGGAGGAGTAATTATGCCACCTATTCGTAATTATTCTAATTGGAACAGACGGCCTTCTGATGCGCAAGATCAGATCGATCCATATCGAAGGTATTTTTTTATTTGTGAAGGCGCAAACACAGAGACTTGGTATTTTAAAAGATTAATTGATTTGCGAAAGGAATTGGATATTCATCCCCTAATTGATTTATGCCTATTAGAAAAAACAGAAGAAGATCGAAATATCAGTTATCCGATGCAACTAATAGACTTTGCAAATAAACAGAAAAAGAAAATCGGGTTTCATAAAAAATGGGACAAGATGATCGTAGTTTTTGATGCAGATATTTTTGAGAAGAAGGTGACAAATTTTCAAGAAGTAGTAGCTTTAGGAGAGAAAGAAAATATTTTAGCAATATCGAATCCATCGTTTGAATTATTTTTATTACTGCATTTTAAAGATGCATATGAGAAGGATATTTTGCCTAATATGGATGCAATTATAAAAAACGAAAAAGTTGGAAATCATACTTTTATCTATCATTTGCTTTGGAAAAGGACAGGAAAAAATTCGAAAAAGAATCCAGAGATTGGAGAATTGGCAACCCAAATAGGCATAGAAATTGAGCAAGAGAGAAAAATTAACCAAGATATCCACGACTGCCAAGGCAAAATTACCTGTAATATTGGGAAGATAATTGAAATGATCCGAGGCGATGCAGCCAATAAGCTATAGTTACATATTAAATATTCATAATATTTTGTATAGAAGTTTCGCCCTTGAAATCATGGAACATGATTTTTCATAGTTAACGGGAATCGTATCTTTCCATGAAATATAGAAGCAAAAGAAAAGCCAGCCCATCGGAGCATTTTGCACTCCCGTGAGCTGGCTTATCGTCTATTTCGCAATCAAACAACCGGCCGTTATTGGGCCAAGAAATTATCCATTACCTCGTGGCCCAGCCACTGGCACTCCATCAGGAAATCGTTGAGCTGCTCGGCAATCAGCTTCGTGCCGCCAACGGTGTCGCTCTCGATATTCAGCGGCATGATCGGATCGTGTACGCTCAACCGCAGCAGGAACCAGCCGTCCCCTTTGTCCTTGCCAAACGAAACGCGGATGCCTTCGCGGTTATCCGGCGCAACATTCCAGGCATGCGTCTTTGCATAGGCGCTCACACCGGCAATCACAGACTCCCCATAGGAACGGAAATCCTCTTTGAGAATCGGGAACCGCAGTTCTGCCGTCTCCACCGGCTCTTTGAGCGATTCCAACATCGAGTCCAGGGTCTTGCCCTCTGCGCGCAGGCGCGCCATCTGGATGATGATTTTTGTCACCAAATAGGCGCCATCGTCCAGGAAGTAATTTTCCCGCATGGCCGCATGGCCGGACGTTTCAATCGCCAACGGGCAGTTGACGCCCTCCTGATTCAGACGCAGCGCCTCGTTGATGACGTTTTTGTAGCCACGCTTAAAGCGATGGTGGACGCCGCCCAAAGTCCCTTCGATGTATTCCTTTAGGCCGCTGGACGTGATGGAGTCGGTCACGATCGTGCCGCCGGGATTGCCCTCCAACGCAATCGCGGATGCAATCGCTACCAGGCGGTTGCGGTTGATCTCTTCGCCGCGCGCGTCCACCGCACCGCCGCGGTCCACGTCGGTGTCGAAGATCACGCCCATGTCCGCCTTTGCATCCAAGACCGCTTTGCAGATGGACTGCATCGCCTCTTCGTTCTCCGGGTTGGGGATATGGTTCGGGAACATGCCGTCGGGCTCCAAGAATTGGCTTCCTGTGACGTCCGCGCCCAGCGGCGCCAGCACATCGCTCGCGTAGAACCCGCCTGCGCCGTTGCCGGCGTCCACCACAATATGGAAGCCCTTGAGCGGATGTTCATAGTCCGCCGCATTGACGCCCTTCCGGATCATCTCGCGCAGACGCTTGGCATAGTCCGCCATGTAGTTGACCGCCTCCACATGGCCCTCGCCTGCGGGCGGCGTCTGGCCCTCCTGCGCAAACAGAAGGATCTGCTCGATGTCCGGGCCGTCCAAACCGCCGTTTTTGGTGAAGAATTTCAAGCCGTTGCGGTTGAACGGATGGTGGCTTGCGGTGATCTGAACCGAACCGTCGCACGCCAGGTCGATGGTTGTCATGAACATGGAAGGAGTGGAAGCCAGGCCGCAGTCCAGCACCCGCACGCCCGCTCCCACCAGGACGCGCGTGACGGCATCCTGGATGCGCTGCGCAGAAATGCGGGAATCGTGCCCAACAGCGATGGTCAGAGCGGACGGTTCTTTTTCAACCGCTTGGGACAACCACAAGACAAATCCCGCCGCCATTTTTTCAATGGCTTCGTCGGTCAAGTTGACCTCCTGTCCCGCAACCCCCTCGCTGGCCACTCCGCGGATATCCGTGCCACTCTTAAATTGTTTCCAATAGGTATTCAGCATTGTTCGTTCTCCTTTAATTTATTAAAAATCCTTGGCTTATTAAACTTTCGTGAGATTTCGTAAAAGCAGAGATTGTGGAATCCTATTGCGGTTTGCCTCTATTGAACGTATTGCCATCTATTCGTATGCCATGGATTTTATCCCCTCACGATCGATCCAAGGCGGGACCACTCCATCCTATAGAGTATAAAACCCAAGTAGGGCCAATTCCCCCATGTCTTTCAATCGCACTGATTCGCCTGAAAGGAAAAACACCCTTCTTATCTTTATTATACCGGATTCTGGCACATTTGTAAAAGCTTTTGCTGCCAGTATCTTTGCAATATTGCTGGGTATGATATTGCGGGGTGAAAAGATGGAACCAATTATGATCGTACGCAATCTTTATAAAATCTATCATCAAGGGGAAAATGAGGTCCGCGCATTGGATGGCGTTTCCCTCACGGTGGACAAGGGGGAGTTTGTCGCCATTGTAGGGCGGTCGGGCTCCGGAAAGTCCACGCTGATGAATGTGTTGGGCTGTTTGGATACGCCAACCTCCGGGGAATACATCCTTGACGGGGAAAATGTCGGCGCGCTTTCCGAAGACCAGCTCTCCAGCATCCGGAACCGGGAAATTGGGTTCATTTTTCAGGGGTTCAATTTGGTGCCGGGGTTGACCGCTTTGGAAAATGTGGAATTGCCGCTTTCCTACCGGGGAATCCCGCGGGAGGAACGGCACGCTTTGGCTGAAGACGCCTTGTTCCGGGTTGGATTGAAAGAACGGATGCGCCACCGGCCCAGCCAAATGAGCGGCGGACAACAACAAAGGGTGGCCATTGCGCGCGCGATTGCGGCAAGGCCACCCATCATTTTGGCGGACGAACCCACCGGCAACCTCGATACGAAATCAGGCGCGGCGGTCATGGATATCTTACATGGATTGCATGAAGAGGGCCGGACGGTCCTCTTAATTACGCACGACGAACGGATTGCACAACGGGCGCAGCGGCGTGTTGCAATACGGGACGGCGTGTTGGAAGAAGCCGTTCGTCCAAGATTGTTGGTTTGAAATGGGCGAGCAGCTCTTTGTTGTGTGCAAAATGGTAAAAACAGTATTCATAAATTTGGCGGATCGCCTGAAGCTGCACGGTGCGGCTGATGGCGCACAATCCACGGCGAGGCTTGAAATATAGATACATGGGAAGCGCGCCGTTTTCGCATGGGAGTTGGAAATCGGCATGCAGCCGGTAGGCCCCTACTTTTTCATAGAACTGAATGCGGAGCTCTTGGCGTTTTGCCAAGCTGGGGTTGTTCTTGCTGATGTGCTCCAGAGAGAACAAAATGCCGTCGTACGGCCCGCAATATTTGTGCCACAGAGCGTTGAACAGCTGGGCGCCGTAGCCATGGGTTTGATGCTCCTTTAAAATGGCGATGTAGTCCAGCCAAAGGATGTTGCAATTTTCTACGGTATAAACCAATGCATAGCCGAGCAGCTCTCCATCGGAATTCCGCTTGTACAATAAGATTTTGTATTTGTCCCCGTGCAAAAGATGCAAGAGGTTCTTATACTTGTACATTTCGTCGGGTGGGAACTGCTTCTCCATATCCGCATAGATTTGCGGAAGATCATCCACCGTGCCGAGTGTAATACTGGCCGGCTCTAATGTACGCATGATTCAAATTCTCCCATCTCAAAAATTTTGCCCGGAGTTCGCTCCGGGAGCCTGCGCAACAAAGAGCAGACGCCAATCTGCACTGCCCTCCCGAGGAGGTATGTTTGCGCGCCTACATTATAGCGCGTTCCCCTGGCATCCGCAAGCATTTCCATGCGGATTTTTAGGAATCTTTTTCTGGAAAAAGCACCCTCATAAAAGAACAGCGCCTTTGGATATACAATTTGTATTTTTAAAATAAATTATACAAATAGTGTACCTGGTGTGGGCGTTGGCCCCTTGTGCGGCATATACCGTTTTACATAATTATTGTATGAATCGGGACACGGCTTGGGCACAACCAGTTTGCCCGCCGCCCCGGCGGGATTCTTTTCTCACGGGCCGTCGATTTACCAGTTGTATTTTTAGGTCCGTTTGTGATATGATGGTAAGGAAAATGCGGCGATTTCCTTTTGGGGCTCGTACGCCTGATTTTAGACAGGAGAGCGAATTAATCAATATGAAACGATCGAAATGCAATAGATTGCTGCACCGGGCGGCCCTCCTATTTACCGTTCTTGTCTTTGCAGCCTCTACATTTGCTGCATCGGCATCCGCAACGGAGATCACGCCGGTCCCAGACCCAACGACGCCGGTAGAGTCTACGGCGGACCCGGGTGTGCCAGGGGATTCAACGGTCAACCCCATTATTCCAAACACGGACCCCAATACGCCGGCCGATCCAACGGTCCCGTCTGGCACCGATCCCAATGCAGAGACGCCTGTGGACCCAAACAACCCAACGACCCCGACGGACCCGGGGATTTCCCCGCCGTTTGATCCCAATGCGCCTGTCACTTCGCCGGGAGAGGAGACACCGCCAACGACGGAGCCTCCCACAGACCCGAACGCGCCGGTAAATCCCGATGGGACGACCCCGTCTGATGGGACGGAGAGCCTGCCGGAAGGAACAGAATCCTCCGATACGGAGGCATCGGAGCCTGTGGAAGAGGAACCCGTGGAGGAAGAGCCCTATCAACCGCCGGTCAGCCAGAGACCGTCGGTCATCGTTGACACGGACAACGAGGAGATCAACGAGAACGCTTCCCGTGCAGCCGAAGCGACCGATGACCCGGATCTGCTTTCCTCCCAGGATTGGAGCGAGCTGCTCACAAGCGGGGAGGTCAGCCAGTCGCCCGATGCAAAGCCCTTTGAGAACATCCAGCAGCAGGAAAACCAGAGCGGCTCGAATACAAGCCAAGGATCGTTCTCCTGGATTTTACCGGTGGGAATCCTCTTGATTGTGCTTGGTTTAGGCGGCATCGCGTTCTTTGTATACGCCCAGTTCTTTGCGCCGCGGAGACGCGCGGCCTTTGATGATACGGGGGAAATCCAGGAATTTACGGACATCAGCTCCGACAGCAGCGGCGTCCAGCAGCGCGAGGACTATCTGTTTGGAGGGGAATCGGAGCCGGAAGACCTGGCGGAACCCGAGGAAGAGGAGCAGATCCCCACGGAAGAGCCGCAGGACGAAGCGGTTACGGAAGAGGGAGCGCCCCCGGTGGGTGCGCTGACAGAAGAGGCGCCCATACAAAAGAATGTTGAGATTGCCGAGCCGGAAGTGCGGTTTATTCCGGATGCAAAGCCGGGGGAGATGCCGCGTGAGGAATCCAAGGATGCGGCGGCCAATCCTTATGGATTTAAAGTCGAGATCATGAAGGATCAAAAGGACGAAAACGGGAACTTTGATTGGGACGCTTTCTTTGACAACGGGCCAAACGACAAATAAACCGGAAGGCCGTGGGCTGCAACAATGCCCACGGCCTTTTGTGGCTTTTTCCCGCAGTTGCCCATCTGGGAAGGGCCCGCCCCCCTTGCAGGAAAAACCAGCGCCGGACGCTTCCCTTGCGTGTTTCCCGCCTATTTGTTATAATGGTTTCCAGAATCAAGCCGTTCGGGTAAGCATCTGCCGTATTCAAGGCGAAACTTGGATACGGTTTTTCTTTTGGAGGCGGCTACTTACCCCAACAGAGCTGGGGGATTTATGACAGGGATGATTCCATTTTGCAGGGTTCCGGGATTCGGAGAATGGGATCTTTAGGAGGGGATGGCCGGTGGTTGAATCAAAAGGGCCAAGCGGATTTAAAAGCATCGCATATGGATTGATTACGTTCAGCTTGCCGCTCATTTTGAGCGGGATCTTGCAGCAGCTCTATAACTGGGCAGACGCCTTCATCGTGGGAAATGTGGAGGGCGAGCGGGCGTTGGCGGCGGTCGGGGCGACCACCACCGTCATCAACTTTTATCTTATGGCGATCACCGGGTTTACCCTGGGGCTTTCGATCTTGGTCGGGCAAAGATTCGGAGGGGGCCGTACGGATTCCGTGCCCCAAGTGCTGTCAACATTTTCCGTGACGCTTGGCGTGTTTTTTGCGATCCTCGCCGCGGTGGGGATTTGGTTGACTTCCCCGATTTTGCACCTTCTCCATACCACGCCGGATACGGTGCTGCTGGCGGAAGCGTATTTGCGGATCATTTTTCTGGGCATTCCCTTTTTGGCGGTTTACAATGTCTATTCCGCCGCACTCCGTGGAATGGGGGACAGCCGCGCCCCCTTTCTGGCAGTTCTGATTTCCTCCGTTGTGAATGTAGCCTTAGATCTCTATTTTGTCGCCGTTCTGCATTGGGGCGTGTCGGGGGCTGCCATTGCAACGGTTGTTTCCCAGGCGGCCATGACGGTGTTCATCATCCTTTACGCAATCAAAAAATACCCTGTGCTGCGGTTCCGCCTGCGGCGGGGGATTGTGGACCGGCAGACCCTGGCCGGTGGGCTGCGCTTTGGCATTCCGCCGATGATCCAGTCCAGCGTCAGTGCTTTTGGAAGCCTGCTGCTGCAAAACTTTATGAATGGCTTTGGAACGCAAACAGTGGCGGCGATCACAACGGCATACCGGATCGATTCGATCGCACTGCTTCCCATTATCAATTTGGGTTCCGGGATCTCCACGATTGTCGCCCAGAGCTACGGCGCGGGGGAAGAAAAGAAAACCCGGAAGATTTATATGGTCGGTACGGTGCTGATGGCCGTTGTGTCGGTGTTGATGACGGTGCTGGTTGTCCCCGTTGGAGGCCCGCTGATTGCGCTGTTCGGCGCTGGGCCCGAAGCAGTGGAAATCGGGCGTGGATTCTTCCAACGGCTGGCCAGCTTTTATGTGGTCTATGGCCTCGCGACTGCCACGCGCGGGTATCTGGAAGGGATTGGCGATGTGGTCTATTCCAGTGTCGCAGGAATCGTATCGTTGGCGTGCCGGATTATCGCATCGTATGCCTTTGCAGGCGTTTTTGGAAACAGCATCATCGCCTATGCGGAGGCGTTTTCGTGGGGGATTCTGCTGTTGTTGTATGTTGCCCGTATGCTCTGGAAGCGGGCCCAAGCGCGCCCGCCGGCCTCCAATGCCTAACGGATTCGCAGGCGGCAAGGGAAAGCCAGAGGAAGGGGCACGGCTGGCAGATGGAAACTACTTCGTCGTTTGGGGAATTCCCGGATAGCGACATTTGAAACGAAACCAAAAAACGCATGACAGAATTTGTTCTGTCATGCGTTTTTTGCAGGAATATGCCTGTGGTGCATCTGCGGAAGAATCCTTTGCAGGCGGGCTGCCCACGGGCGGAGAGATTTATTTGGCGAGCGAAATGCTCACATTCTTGTTGAACTTTTGTGCGAACGCCTCCGCCTCGGGGCGGTTTTCTGGCTTGACCGGGACAAAGAAGGATTCCCCAGAGACGCACGGGAAACAGAGGGAGAGCTCGCCTTGCGCAGAGGATACGACGGACGCCTCCCCGACGGCGCTGCGGAAGAGATAGGCGACGTCGATGGCGTTTTCCGCGATCTTTTCCAAAGCGAGGCCCCGGCCCATGAGCGCGGCGAGATATTCCGTATCCTCTATGCGCTTCAGGCTCTTTGCGTTGCGCTTCTGCTGCTCCGGCGTGATGTTTTTATCCCAGTAATACGCCAGGATGGTGTCGTCAAAGCGGTAAACGAAATCCAAATAGCTGCACATCTTGAAGGTCTTTTCCTGGAGGGAAACGATGGTATCCGCTTGGTTTTTGCTGCGCGCTTCGCTCGGCTGTGTAAAGGTGTTCCGCAGAAGAAGCTCGAATACCGGGTAGAAGAGTTCTTCCGTGGCCGCGTTGAAGTGCAGCATGATGGTTTGCGGCTCGTTGCTTGCCGAATAACCGATCGTCATGCGGTTGTCCAGAAGGCGATGGGAATATAGGGCATAGAAAATGGTATCGGCCTCGATCACCGTGGGGGCCACGCCGCCCAGGGGCTGCTTTTGAATATAGAGGAGGCGGCGCCCCATCCAGGCGAGCACATACTCCGGCTTTTCCGTGACCCAGTGGTTGGTCTGCCGGACAAAAATGACCTGCGAGATGGGCATCCCCTGCTCCATCCACTCCGCCACATGCGGGCGGTACGGCGCGGGGAGTTCCTCCAACGTGTTGACGTGGCGCGGCCAAAATTCCCGCGCACGCGAGGTGTCGATTTTAAAATTTTTCAGAAACATGGCTGTGCTCCTTTACTTGACAAGAGATCCGAGGCCGGTCTGGAAGGTGACGTCCGTCCCGTCGCACACAGCCAGGATGGTGTCCTGTTCGTCGGTGCGGTAAATTTGGACGCCAGCGTCGTTGAGTTTATCCAGCGTTTCACGGTGCGGATGGCCGTAGTCGTTGTCCACCCCGCAGGAGATCACCGCATATGTGGGCTGAACCGCCTGCAAGAACGCCGCGCTGGTGGAGGTGGAACTCCCGTGGTGGCCGCATTTCAGGACGTCGCTGCGCAGGTCGTAGCCTGCATGGAGCATTTCCTCCTCGCTGTCCGCCTCCGCGTCGCCGGTGAACAAAAAGCTCTTCTGCCCACAGGTGAGCTTTGCCACAATGGAGTAGCTGTTTAGGTCCGCATAGGAGTCGGCGTTCGGGGCGAGAAATTCCAATTTGATGCCATCGTCGTCCAGGATGGTCATCCCGCCGCGGCCGGGCGTGATCGAAAGGCCTTTGTCCGCAATCGCGTCCAAAAGGCGCTCGTAGGTGCGCGTGGTGGGCGTTTGGCTGTCCGCCACCTTTGGCAGGTAGACGTCCCCAATGGGGAATGCATTGACCACCTCATCCATGCCGCCGATGTGGTCCTCGTGCGGGTGCGTGGCGATCAAGGTGTCGATCTGCTCCACACCGAGCTGTTCCAGGTATTGGACCAACTTGTCTCCCGTTGCGTTTGTTCCCGCGTCGATCAGGATGTTCTGCCCGTCCGGCGTGCGGATCAGTTCGCAATCCCCTTGCCCGACGTCGATAAAATAGACCGAGGTGGAGCCTTCCGGGATGACCGCGGCGTCTGTTGCGTTGGACAGGATATCGTTCCAATGCAGGCGGATGCCGCTGACCGATGCAATGATTAAGATGGCTGCTACCACCAGCCAGGATGAAACACGGCGTACCGTGCGGCTTGGCCGTTTACTCATACAGATCCCTCCCCATGATTTAGATTGGCTTCTAAAACGCATTTGACCAGCTCTTTCAGGTCTTCGCGGGTCGCCAAGGTGCCCGCGCGCCGGCGGAATTCCGCCGCGCCGCGCATGCCCTTGAGATACCAGCCGACGTGCTTGCGGGCCTCGCGCATGGCGTGCGCCTCGCCCTTATATTGGCACATCTGCTCGATGTGCTTCACCATCACCGTCAGGCGCTCAAAAAGGCCCGGCCCGGGGATGATGCAGCAGGAGTCCGTCAGATATGCGTTGATCTGCTGGAAGATCCAGGGGTTCCCCAGCGCCCCGCGGCCCACCATCACCAGGTCGCAGCCGGTCTGCTGCAAGAGCTTTGCGGCGTCCTGCGCGCTGGTCACGTCGCCGTTGCCCATGACCGGGACTTTCACAGCTTCTTTGACCTGCCGGATGATGTCCCAGTCGGCGGAGGGTTCATACATCTGGTCGCGCGTACGCCCATGGACCGCGATGGCGTCCGCGCCCGCTTCCTCGCAGATTTTTGCGACCTCCACGGCGTTGACCGAGTTGCGGTCCCAGCCCTTGCGGATTTTCACCGTGACGGGCACGGGGACCGCCCGTTTGACCGCTGCGACGATCTCCCCGCACAGGGGCGGGTTTTTCATCAGCGCGCTGCCGGAACCGTTCCCGGCGACCTTTGGCACCGGGCATCCCATGTTGATGTCGATCACGTCCGGATGGTACGCCATGGCCTTTTTTGCAGCCAACGCCAGGACCGCGGGTTCGTCGCCAAAGAGCTGAATGCCCGCGGGCCGCTCCGCGCCGCCCAGCTCCATGAGGCGGCCGGTGTTTTTGTCGTTGTATTGCAGGCCCTTGGAGCTGACCATTTCGCTTACCACATAGGACGCGCCAAAGCGTGTGCAGAGCTCGCGGAAGGCACGGTCGGTGACGCCGGCCATGGGGGCCAGCACGGCGCGCCCTTCCAATTCCAAATTCCCAATCTTTACCATTCGAATACTCCGTATTTCTTTAATATTGTTGGAAAGCCGGTTCCCGGGGAGGGTTCCCCGCCCGTATCGGGCGAAAAACCGGCTGCCTGTTCTTTTCGCAAATACCCATTGCAAACGCGGAATATAAGAAGTCAGAGGGATTCTCTGAAAGATAGTGGCAAATGACACTTTTTATTATATTCCAAAACGTTGGCTTGTCAATAGATAGTTGCTTTTGCCACGATTTTTCGCTATAATCGAAACACAACAAACGAAAAAAGGTGAAGGACATGCGATTGCCAGATCGAAATATTGCCGCCTTGTTGATGATTTACCGCAAAATCAACGCCTGGCGAAGCGAACACGCTGCGCCACTGGGTCTTTCCTCCTCGCAGGTTACCATTATCATTGAGACCTGCAAAAATAGCGGCATTTCCCAGACCGAGCTTGTGAAACGGCTTTCCCACGAAAAAAGCGTCGTGGCAAAAGCCATTGCAAAGCTGATTGCAGCCGGATATATCACCAGGGAGCAGAATCCCAAGGACAAGCGGGCGTTTAACCTGTTCCCAACGGAAAAGGCCCAGGAGGTCTACCCCATGTTGGTCGGACAGGGGGACCAGTGTATGGAACGGCTGACCGCAGGATTGACGCCGGAGGAAAAGGAGGAGCTGGGCGTCCTGCTGGAAAAAATGGTGGAGAACACACAGCTTTAAGGCGTTCGGAAAACCAAAGGGGGCGGGCCCCACGGCCGCCGGTTTCTCCCTTTTGCGGTGTGGTTTCCCCAGCAGGCGGAAATAATAAAGGATAGATGCTATTATAGCACTTAAAATTCCCTTCGGAAAGTGATATAATAAAACAATTGACTGATAAGACGGGAGAGACATCATGAAACTGCTTGTTTTGGACGGAAACAGCATCCTGAACCGCGCCTTTTATGGCATCCGCCTGCTGAGCACCAAGGAGGGGCTGTATACGAACGGCATTTACGGCTTTATGACCATGCTGGAAAAGCTGAAGCATGAGACGGAGCCGGATGCGGTGGCGATTGCCTTCGACATGCGCGCCCCGACGTTCCGGCATAAAGAGTATGCAGGTTATAAGGCGCAGCGCAAGGGGATGCCGGAGGAGCTGGCGCAACAGCTGCCAAACCTCAAAGAGCTGCTGCGGCTGCTGGGCTACCGCCTGGTGGAGTGCGAGGGCTTTGAGGCGGACGACATCCTTGGCACGCTGGCCGCGAAATGTACGGAGACCGGGGACACCTGTGTGATTGCCACCGGGGACCGCGACAGTCTCCAGCTTGTCAATGCGCAAGTGACGGTGCGCCTGGCGGCCACCAAAATGGGACAGCCGCAGGTGACCTTTTACGATGAGGCGAAAATTTTGGAAGACTACGGCGTTACGCCGCCGCAGTTAATCGACATCAAGGCCATCCAGGGCGACAGCTCGGACAACATCCCCGGCGTGGCGGGCATCGGCCCTAAGGGGGCGGGCGAGCTGATCCAGAAATACCATGACCTCGATCATATTTATTCAAATATCGATACGCTGGACATCAAAGAGGGGATGCGCCAGAAGCTGATCCGCGACAAGGACAGCGCTTACCTGAGCCGCTACCTGGGCACCATCCGGCGGGATGCGCCGGTCGACACGGAGTTGGCCGACTATATCCCCACCGAAGGCGACCGGGAGGCCGCGGCGCGCCTGCTCGTCAAGCTGGAGATGTTCTCCCTAATCGAAAAATTGGGGCTGAACGTCCCCACCGCGGCGCCGGAAACGAATGTCCAGGAACCCGCCCATGAGGTGGTGCAGGGTGCGCCGGACACGCTGTTTGACGAGCTTCGCGCAGCAGGGCGCGCGGATTGCCTGGTCTGGTATGAGGATGGCCAGGTGTATCGCGTATACATCGGCCGGGAGGCCCGTGTATATGAGTTGGAAGGGATGGATTTCCTGCGCAAGCTGTGTGCGTGCAGCGAGATCCGCATCAACACCCACGACGTCAAGCCGCTGTATGCGGCGCTCGGCGGCGAAGAAATCCCGGGCGGGGCGTTTGACACCATGTTGGCAGCCTACCTGCTGAACCCGTCCGCGTCGTCCTACGATGTGACGCGGTTGGCGCAGGAATACAACCTCCCGTTGGAGCTGCCGGAGCAGGAGGCGCTCAAGCGCGGCGATGTGGAGGGGAAACGGCGGCAGACGGAGGCGCTGTTCCGCGCGCAGGCGGCGATTTTCCCCGCGCTGGTGGACAAGCTGGCGGAACAGATCGCCCGGAACAACCAGACGGAGCTTTTGGAAACGATTGAATTGCCGCTGGCGCGCGTACTGGCGCATATGGAGGCGATCGGCTTTTTGGTGGACGCCAAGGGCATTGCGCAGTACGGCGAGACGCTCCAGGCGGAGATCGACCGCATTCAGGGGGAGATTTACCAGTCCGTGGGCTATGAGTTCAACATCAACAGCCCGCGGCAGCTCGGCGACGCCCTCTTTGAGAAGCTCGGATTGCCGCATGGAAAAAAGACTAAGACGGGCTATTCCACCAAGGCGGAGATTTTGGAAAACCTGCGCTATGAGCATCCAGCGGTCGAAATGATTTTGAATTACCGCAGCTTGACGAAACTGAAATCGACCTACTGCGACGGCCTGACCAAGGTGATCGCCGCGGACGGGCGGATTCATTCCAATTTCAACCAGACCGAGACGCGCACAGGGCGCATCAGTTCCACGGAGCCCAATTTGCAGAATATCCCGGTGCGCACGGATCTGGGACGCGAGATGCGCCGCTTCTTTGTGGCAAAAGAGGGATGTGTGCTGGTGGATGCGGACTATTCCCAGATTGAGCTGCGCGTGTTGGCGCATGTGGCGAACGACCAGAATATGATCGATGCCTTTTTGCACGACGACGACATCCACCGGATCACAGCCGCACAGGTGTTCCACATGCCGGAGCAGATGGTCACCCCGATGATGCGCAGCCGGGCCAAGGCGGTCAATTTTGGCATTGTGTACGGCATCGGCGCGTTCTCCCTGGCGAAGAACATCGGCGTTACCCGCAAGGAGGCGGAGCAATATATCCACGATTATCTGGCGCATTACAGCGGCGTGGACGATTATATGAAGCGAGTGGTGGAGCAGGCCAAGGAGCAGGGGTATGTAGAGACCATGTTTGGACGCAGGCGCTACCTGCCGGAACTGGCGTCCTCCAATTTCAACATGCGCGCATTCGGGGAGCGTGTGGCGCGGAACATGCCCATCCAGGGCACGGCTGCGGATATCATCAAGATCGCGATGATCCGCGTGGAGGACCGGCTTCGCAAAGAAGGCATGAAGTCCCGGCTGATCTTGCAGGTGCACGATGAACTGATTGTGGAAGCGCCCGAGGACGAGGCGGAGAAGGCCGCCGCCGTCCTGACCGAGGAGATGCGCAGCGCGGCGCAGCTATCCGTTCCGCTGATCGCTGACGCCGGGATCGGCAAATCCTGGTTCGACGCCAAAGCAGGCTGAGCAGGCTGAGCCTGCACGCACGGCCGGCGCAGGGCTTTCTGCGAAGAGCAAGCGAAGTGACGCCGGACAGAAAGGACAAGCTCCCGTCAGGCTGAGCCTGCACGCACGGCCGGCGC
>ERZ894229.39-NODE-39-length-142109-cov-74.4215_pt1 | contig 142109 bp, 102 predicted proteins | sample MGYA00380295_ERZ894229 | MGnify/ENA primary metagenome ERZ894229 (study PRJEB32331, sample SAMN06328479) | human gut metagenome | biome: human gut microbiome; feature: stool | host: Homo sapiens | collected 2014-09-17 ...
AAAAGACGGTTTATGATTTAAAATTGCTCGTTATCTTTTTGAAAAAGTCGGTTATCTTTTTCAAAAAGTTGGTTATGTTTTTCAAAAAGTTGGTTATGTTTTACCAGAGTCTTGCCGATCCTTGTTACTCCCCTGTTTGCTCGTTAATAATATATAAACTTGCTCTTGACAAGATTTGCCTGATTCAGGATATTAAGGGGTAGATTTGTAAAATTAGTTCTAGCAGATAGCGGAATTTACTTACCGCATGTTTAACTCTACCAATTGGCTTTTCATTCATGTGGTTAATATGTGGAAAGAATTACCAACCCGTATTGCTCCAACCTGCTGCCGAATACCAGGCATAGCTATGATAGAAAGTATTAAGAGATACATAGCTACTCCTAGGGATATATGCAGATAAGCCACTCGATCCAGCCATAGAAATCATGCCATAAACAAACGAAGAATAAGTTTTATCAGTAGTAAGATGTAGCGGAACTGCCAATTCAAATGCGTCACTCCAAGCAGAAAACAAGGTTTGATCATCAGAAGAAGTTAATGACTGAACTAATCCTTTCAAATCGTAGTAATAATAAGTAGAACGAGGGTCATACGAATAGATGGAAGAAACATTGATTGCACTACCGTTAGTTATGTATTTAGGTAAAATAGCAGCTGTAGCAGTGGCTAAAGCCTGCACTTCACTACTTTTTAAGACAGACACAGTAACCCCCATTGTCCAATTCTCATTGCTGCCAGTCTGCCCGGTATATTTTGCAGCATAATAATCATAATAGCCGTGAGCCACAGTCGACGCCAAATCATTCGCCTGACTAAACATAGCCGGAACTAATTCCGTGTAATAAGCTCCCGGTCCAGGAATTTCATTGGGAGCACCAATAAAATAATCAGCACGATCTTTTAGCTCATAAGCTACCTCTACTGACTGCATAAAACAAGCATCAAAAAGGATAAAGTCAAAATGAGGAGCACTATTTAAAGCGGTATTCAGACTTGAGATATCCATATAAGAAGTTCCATCCTGTCCGAACCAACGGGTAGAGGCCTTGCTCGCACTAATATTGGAAGGAGATGGCAACCATCCATCGCCGTGTGACCAAAGAACCAATCCGTAGCTTTTAGCAGGGAAAGCGGAAAATGCACGGTTATAAACCTCGGCCATCACAGTAGGGTAAACAGAATTTTGCTCTTCGTATTGATACAGAACCTTTTTAGATACAGCCCCTTTGCTATCTTTAGTTATCTGATACAAAAAAGGTTTTTCACTTTGCGTATCAACATATACCAGCAAATTATTTTTATCGGCGTCTACAGCAGCAAATCCAGATACCATTTCAGCAACATCATCAGCGGCAAAGGATGTAAGGGAGTTGTCAGCAGCAATATAAACCAATACAGTTCTTAAATCTTCTTCCTGAACAGGATCGGGTTCATCATTGTGATTACAAGCCACTAGCACAGTAGTTACTGTAATTACAGTTAGCAGTGCCAAAATTAGCTTTTTCAGTTTACCAGCCATAAAAGAGAGCTATTTTATTCAGACACAACAGGCTTTTTAAAACTGAATTCCGTCGTTTTAACTTCCCGAAGCGCAACTGATTTGTTCTTTTTATATTGACTAACGATTTTAGCCATCTCTTTGTTTAACTTTACTTTGTTTTCTGAGAAGTAAATCATGCAGGTACGGTTAGAGAGATTTTTTTCCAGCTCCAAATAATTCTTCAACTGATAACTATACAAATCCCTTTGAGGCAAGAAGCCGTTTTTGTCGAGTTGAACACTATCAAGCAATTGAATTTCAGTATAATACACTACAGTATCAGTAAATGAAGCCGAAACTCCAAACGCATATACCTCTTTCTTTGCTTTTTTAAATGAGAAAGCCGAACAAACAACAAACGCCAATATAAGCGACAGCGCTATTTTCGCAAATTTCATACTATATTATTTTAAAAGTCCGTTACAAAGATAAACATTCACTTCAAACCAAGATACAAAATGCACTAGAAATAACAGATACAAAAGAAAAAACCGGTTCAGCCTTAACGGCCAAACCGGTTTAGTAAACCTTTAAATGTCAGAAACTGATATTCTTATTTATCCTAAATAAGATTTGAGCAACGTGCTACGATTACCTTGTCTTAATCTTCTAATAGCTTTTTCTTTAATCTGACGAACACGTTCACGGGTTAACCCGAATTTATCGCCGATTTCTTCCAGTGTCATTTCCTGTTGTCCGATACCAAAGAACATTTGTATAATATCCTTTTCCCTATCGGTTAACGTAGAAAGTGCTCTATCAATTTCCCTCGCAAGAGACTCATTTACCAGAGAGCGGTCAGCCATGGGCGAATCATCGTTGATCAACACATCCAGGAGGCTGTTGTCTTCTCCTTCAACAAAGGGAGCATCTACCGATATATGACGGCCAGATACTTTCAATGTATCAGAGATCTTATCAACAGGGATATCCAACTCGTCTGCCAGTTCTTCAGGTGACGGCCTGCGTTCATTTTCCTGCTCGAATTTAGAGAAAGCTTTGCTGATTTTATTCAGCGAACCTACCTGATTCAAGGGAAGGCGTACAATACGCGATTGCTCGGCCAAAGCCTGTAGAATTGATTGACGAATCCACCACACAGCATAGCTGATAAACTTAAAACCACGTGTTTCATCAAATTTCTCAGCAGCTTTAATCAGTCCTAAATTACCCTCATTAATCAAGTCGGGCAAACTCAAACCTTGGTTTTGGTACTGTTTTGCTACAGAAACGACGAAACGCAAATTGGCTCTTGTCAGTTTCTCTAATGCCACGCGATCACCTTTTCGAATGCGTTGAGCGAGTTCTACCTCTTCTTCCACAGTAATCAAGTCTTCACGACCAATTTCCTGCAGATATTTATCAAGAGAAGCACTCTCTCTGTTAGTGATACTTTTTGTAATCTTTAATTGTCTCATCCTTCTAAAAAACACATTTTGGTGCGCAAAGGTACAACAAATTATTCTTATACTGAAAAATATGAAGTAACTTTTTGCTCATTCCTATTATCTAAAGAACAAAAAGAGCGTCGACATGTTGACTGTCAACGCTCTTTTTTCATCAATGTTAGCTAAAATTCAATCTTCTTACCTTAATATCATGCTACTCTTGACTTAAGTCGACCGCATAATTGGCTCTTTTTCCTGAGGGGAACATTCCCGTTAAGAACAATACCTGTTCGGGGGATTTGGTGGCTGATTTAAACGCTTCTTCCAAATCACTAACCGAATTCATGGTCTGTCCATTGGCTTTCAGTATAATAAAGCCTTTTCTGATTCCCGCATCTGCCATTTTGCCAGCCGAAACTCCTGTAACCTGAATTCCATAACCTAAGTTGAGTTGTTTTTTCAACTCCGGCGACACTTCATTAAAGGCAGCGCCCAGAATATCGAGTCCGGCATTCTTCATCACTTTCGTAGTTCCTTGCTCATTTTTCAATGTAACCACAATCGTTTTTTCTTTCTTTTCGCGAATAACTTTCACGCTAACCTTGTCGCCCGGACGATGTTTTGCCAATTCTCCTTGTAGTTCAGCCATGTTCCGAACCTTATGTCCGTCAATTCCTATAATAACATCATCCACTTTGATTCCTGCACCGGCAGCAGAACCACCTTCAATAACCTCAGCTACTAATACACCGTCAACAACGCCTAGCTCTTTCGCTTTTTTAGTTGCTGCATCGCTTAATTGCTCATCACTTAATGAACCACCCTTTATACCAAGCAACGCGCGCTGAACGGTTCCATATTGTTTCAAATCAGATACGACTTTAGTCATAATGCTCGACGGAATGGCAAAACCATAGCCTGCATAAGCACCTGTTGGAGAAGAAAGAACCGCATTGATTCCCACCAATTCACCTTTGGTATTTACTAAAGCGCCACCACTATTACCTTGATTAATAGCCGCATCCGTTTGAATAAACGACTCAACACCACCGCTGTAAACACCCAACATACGAGCCTTGGCACTCACAATACCGGCAGTAACCGTAGAAGTAAGGTTGAAAGGATTTCCCACTGCCAATACCCATTCTCCAATTTTCAGTTCATCAGAGTTACCCACTGCAAGTGTTGGGAATTCGTCTCCTTCTATCTTAATCAAAGCCAAGTCAGTAGCGGGGTCAGCACCTATAATTCTCCCTTTGAATTCGCGATTATCATTCAGCTTCACACTAATTTCATCGGCACCTTCAATGACATGATTATTAGTTACAATGTAACCGTCTTTGGAGATTATCACACCCGATCCATAGCCAACTCTAGGCTGTGTTTGCATTTGACGCTGGCGACCGGTTGCTCCGTCACCGAAAAAGAAATCGAATAAATCGGGGGCTTGTTGCACTGTTGTCACTTTCGACAATTGAGTCGATTTAATATGTACAACCGCATGAACAGAGGTTTCGGCTGCCGCCGTGAGATCAACGGGTTGTCCTCCTATGGCATTATAGGCTGCCAAACGAGAGTTTGGGTTTTGCTGAAACATTTCATCATAAGTCAAGGGCCTGATTTCCGGCCTCAACATGGTGTAAGTAGTGATTCCTGCCACTCCCGAACTCAAAAGAACTATCGCTCCGACTCCGAGGATTTTTCTGGTTGTCTGTTTCATATTATTCGTTATTTAGATTGTTAATATTAAATTCGTTTTTAACATTGCCGACGTTAAAATAACGACAAAATTCGTTCTCTTATTCTCTTTGTCACCTTTTTTTGTTCTCTTTTAACATTGAGAATGAACCGATTAACAGCGGTTAACGACAAAGCCTGACAAATTTGCATTCATTGTGACATAAGTATGTAACTTGCATCCGGATAAAGAGTAAGAGTTCGCTATTTCGAGGCCCTTACCTCTCTTTTAGCAAGGGTAAAAACTGGCAAAAACAGGAATACACCCACCATAGACATCACTAATCCTCCAATGGTGCCTGCAGCAAGAGGAAACCAAAAAGCTTCTTTTTCTGTACCCACCATAAACGGTACAAAACCAAGTATAGTAGAGAGAACCGTGAGAAAAATGGGAGTCGCCTTGGCATTCCATGCTTTGGTATATGCATGTAAGGCTTTCATAGACGGATGCTGCCGACGAATACCATTGTATTCATTGAGTACATAAATGCTTGCATTTACCGTAATGCCACACAAAAGAATAAATGAAGCAAAACCTCCCTGATCAAAGTTTAATTTGAACCAATAGAAAGTGAGAAATACACCGATATATGAAATGGGTATAATAAAGAGAATGATCAACGGCTGTTTCAAAGAGTTAAACAAGATACTGGTTATGAAAAAAATAATGGCAATAACCACCAACAATAGAAAGTACTGTTTATTTTCCTTCTTTCCCCATGACCAAGCATTACTATCCGACTCGGCACTGTATCCCATCGGAAGTTCTTTATTAAATTCTTCCAAATCTTTCTTCAAAATCTTATTCCCCTGTTCAGACGAGCCAATGTATTCATATTGAAGGCACAATCTATATTGTTGGTTTTCTTTGGCTATCTCCTGAGGCATCTGTCCTTTACCAATATCCGCCAGCTCCGAAAGCTTATACCATTGAGCATCATCTCCATAAGGATAATTTTGCATAGCCCAAATATCATATTCATCAGACTGACGAGAAGATAGCTTTATTTGCTCTATTCCATTATCAGTTACCACTGAGCCACACTCTATGTTCTTGCCAAATATAGGGCTGATTGCATCAAACAATGTACTGGCCTGAAGATCTTGTTGCGCCATTTTCGCTTTGTTCAAGTCAAAAAAGAATTCCTGATAATCATCTTTCCACCAAGAAAATTCCGAGTTAATAAGCACCTCTTTTATTCTTCGATGCTCCAAGAGGCTTTCTTTCAAGTTCTCTGCCCAATGGTACAATTCATCATAATTATAGCCATACATCTTTACTCTAAAAGAGCCTGCCCCTTCACGCACATCATTGCTAAAGCCCTGATCTTGCAGTCCGTATACTCCCCAACTTCCACCTCCCAATTCAAGGGCCTTACTGATAATATTTGCTTTTAGTGTATACGGGAAACCACTATTTTGATGTTCCTTGTCAAAGTAAATACTAATAGTAGCCCTTTGTGCACTGTATATGGATGTCTGAAACTGTTTAATATCTTTAAACTCACTCAGATAAGTTTCCATTCTTTTCATCAGCGTGTTCATCTGTTCCAGCGTGCTGCCATTGGGTAAGTTCGCATTGGCATACAATACAACTTCTTCGTTCCGGGTAAAGTAACTACCTTCGTATACTTTTTGAGCAAACAATCTTAAACTACCTCCCAAGTATTTATCGGTAACAGGTTTTACAGTCTCCTTATAAAAGATACTCCCAATCGTTTTATTGTATACTTCCGCCATTTTCCCCTCTCCCTCTATTTTTTCGGGAAGTAAGAACAACGGCAGTCCGAAAAGTAGAATAAGAATTAAGCAAACAGTCATCTTCCAGCGACATAAGAATCGTATCAGTACACTATAGATCCGAGTGAAATGCACAATAATCCGTTTCACCAATAAAGAGTTTCGTCGGAAAAAAGAAAGTCGTTGAGCTAAGAAGGTACGAGAATGGTTCTTTTCAAGATGAATCTTATCAATCATAGCCGGAACAAAGAATAAAGCGACAAAAAGCGAGACTGACAGATTAACGATCACAACCGCTGCAAAATCTTGAAGATTCAGCCGTATTTTTTCATCCAAAAAGAAGATAATGATCAAAGCACCCATGGTAGTAAGTGTGGCTGCTAATACAGAGATAAAAGCTTTCAGATTACGGCGATGCAAGATGTGATCAGCCATCACAATAGTGTTATCAATCACCAAATTGAGTGAAACAGTGATACCGGCTAACGAGTAGAGTTGCATCTCCAGTCCAAAGAAATAATAAAAAATAATAGCGATGGCAATGTTGACGCTTAAGCTGGTGATAATAAGAAACAGATAGCGCAAATTCAAAGTAATCATCAGAACGAACGCCAATAAAATTAAAACTGTAAGTCCCGTACGAAAATAAATCTTATCCAGCTCTGCACGAATAAATTCGGTAGCATCGTAACTTGTATGAATCTCATATCCTGGGGGCAAAACACGCTCTATCTCGTGCATCTTCTGCATGATTGAATTACTTAATTGCAATTGATTAGCAGTTTCTTCTGCTGTAATAGACAGATAAATAGAATTTAATCCGTTGATGCGAAAATAGCTTTGTGGAGTCTCCTCTACTCGTTCTACCGTTACCAATTCATCGAGCCGTATCAGCTTACCCTCTGAATAAGAAACCTGTATTTGAGACGCGTCAAAGGATGATCCATCATGTTCGGGCACTAAAGCCAACCGTATCCATTGTTTATTGCCCGGGAGCGTTTCAGTGTCATACGTTCCTAAAAAAGACTTTTGATAATAACGGTAAATAGCTTGTCGAATATCTGCAATCGTTATTCCCAAACGAGAAAGCTGATCACTGTTATATTCCAGCCTCCATTCCATAGGAGTAGCTCCATTCAATTCTATTTGATAAACACCCGGTATCTGTGCCAAGCGTGTTTTTATGTGGTCTTCCGCATATTGCTGAATCAATATCGGAGTTGACGGAGCATTTAGAGTAAACGACATAAATGGACGCGAAGCATCTTCATCAGGCTGCTTCATTCGAATGTACGGATAACTAACCCCTTGAGGCAATTGCGCCCACGTTTGCCTGATAATAGTAGATGCTTCAAAGCGTGCTGCATCTACATCAACATGCTTATCCAGTTCAACTGTGATCCGCCCCCATCCATTACCCGAAGTAGAATTGATGTATTTTATGCCCTTAATACGTGCCAGCATCGCCTCAAGCTTGGCAGTAGCTTCCATTTCTACGACACGAGAGGATGTACCTGCCATACCGAATTGCACCGTGAAACCCGGTAACGTTCGTGAAGGATTCAACTTAACAGGCAATAGAGGTATCAGTGCCAATCCCAGCAATGCAACACAAATAAATGCTACAATTATCGTAAAAGACGAAACAGTTCTTTTATTATTAGTCATCAATACTTCTTTAATAAAACATTAACATCACTCATTGAGTGCCAATTCACAATCAAAATACCCAAATAGATGAATCACCACCGAGAGTTTAAATTATAATCAAACTTTTCGGAGAGAGAAAAGCCGGAAGCAAAGTCATGCAACGTTAACTTCCTTATCTTATAATAGTTCAACCAATAGTTTTGCAAAGCAGATATATAATTCTGCTGAGCTTCCTGCTGCCTATTCAGTGATAGCGTGAGACTATTGATGTCTGTCTTTCCAATCACAAAGCGTTGACGAGTTTCGTTATAAGCTAGAATAGACAAGTCCAGAGCTTCCTCAGCACTTGCAATGAGACTTTGCTGGATATTAAAGTCATTAACCGTCATGATCACCTCCTCTTCAAGAGTAAGTTCACTCTGACGTGAAGACGTTTTCACAACTTCCAAGTTATTATGTGCCATGTTACGTTTACCCTTACTGACCCCCCAGTCCAATAATGGAATACTGAAGCTAACCGATACCAGTTCTTGTTGCATAGGTCTACGATATGCATCACTTAAATTATCAGCTACCTGATTATAACCGACACTAGCATTAAAACTAGCGTTCAAACGAGACTCTTTTTTTGCTTTATCCAACGCCTGTTTTGCCTCCAATACATTCTGCTTCCACTCCAAAAAACTAGGATTGTTCTCCTTTGCCAAATTAAGCGCCTTGTCTACCATAATAGAAATCTCGTGCGGACGTCCGGGAAGATCTAACTGGATCTCCGTGTTCTTATCCATACCTAAATATGAAGCCAATGCAAACATAGCTCGTTTACGAGAAATGGCTATATTCTGCAAAGTATTACGAGCATTCACCAAATCAAGTTTCAACGTTAACAGATCCGCTTGAGAGATAGCCGCAATCTTATGGCGTTGCATACCCATCCGATAAAGAGTATCACTAGAGGCAACAATATCCTGCGCTAATTTGTACTTGGCATCCGCCATTGCCAAAGCAAAGAAATAAGTAGTAGCTTGCTCGGAGACGGCTTCCATATTATAAATAAGTTGCTTCTTAACTTTCTCATATTTCAAAGGCTCGATGCGTTTTTCCCACTTAAAAGCATTATACCCCAACAAGCTCTGCGAGTAGCCTATTCTTAAAGGCACACTGGTAAATTGCGTAGCATCCGTGGCTCCAAAACTACGGATATAACTAAGATTAGAATTCACATAGAAAGTACCTCCCGTCCAATCAAGATTCTGCTTAACAGATAAGTTACCATACGCAAAATATGATTGTTGGCTACGATACACATCCACATCATTTTCCGAGTCATACCGTTGCGTTATAGCCCTATTGTATTCAGCCGGCGTAGCATTCAGAGTGATGCTAGGAAGGCGGTTTGCTTTATAAGTACGATATTCCCAATAGCCTGACAGATAAAGATTCCGGACACGAAAAGCTTCCAGTGAACTATCATTTGCCAATTCAATTGTTCGTTGCAAGTCTAAGACTATTTTCGTCTGAGCAAAAAGAAAAGGTACAAATACACACCCAAAATTCAAGCAAATAGCGAAACGTAAGAAATTCCTTCTCATCATAATATGAAAATTCATAGTAGTTTATTTTTTGATTCTTGATATGGCACTTCTATCTCTGTAAATCGACCAATAGACCAGCGGAATGACAAACAAGCTCACCAATGTACCAATCGCCATCGTTCCTATCATAGCTATAGATAGAGGTTTTTGCAATTCCGACCCCATATCATAAGAAAAGAGCAGTGGTACCATGGCAAAAATGGTAGTCAGCGAAGTCATGATGATAGGGCGCAATCTACGTCTCCCTGCTTCGTGAATCGCTTCAAGTAACGGAGTACCCGCTTTCCGTAATTCATTAATCGCATCCAATTTCAGAATAGAGTCATTAATGATAATACCGCAAGTCACAATCAAGCCAATGGCCGACATTAAATTTAGCGTATGCCCGCACACCCAAAGCAGCAATAACGCAAAGGCTACATCAATGGGAATTTCAAGCAACACGATCAACGGTTGCACGAAACTCTCGAACTGAGCCGCCAGAATGAAATACATCAGTAAAATGGAAACGAACAGAATGATCACCAATTCATCCAACATTTTTTTATTCGAGAAAAAGCTACCCGAAAAAGCCATATCCCAATCATCCGACTCTCCTACCACTTGCTTTGCTTTCGTCATTAACGTTTCGGGAGCCTTCACATCATAAAACCGAAAAGGGATGTATTCTCCGTTTTTACCTGCTGTAATGCTTTTAAAGTCTTCAGCCGGAGTAACCGTTATCAGTTCGCGGAGCGGGATATAATTCACAGCCCCATCTTTATCAGGCGTAGTGCGTATAAGTGTTTCTTGCAGCACCCTATTTACTGTTTTCTCACTTCCTACAATATTAATAGGCAGATACTGCTGATAAGAATGCAGCATAGCGACACTATTTTCTTTAAAAATAGTCTTCAGTTCCCGATAGAGTTCATCATTAGATACCCCATACAAAAGCAATTTCTCATGGCTGATACGAATATTCAACTGATTTTCAAAAGCAATGCCTGTGGGAGCCACACCGGTTTTACCGGCAAAACGTTCTTCCAATTTGCGCACTTCACCGGCCGCCGGAGCCTTCTCTTTATTCCGAGCATAAAGTTCAGCCACAACATCCGCCTCATTCGTTGTAAAAAGCTTCTCAAACACCGTTTCAGGAGGCGAAAAAGAGATCACCGCTAACGGATATTGCTGCTTTAATACCTTATACACTTCTTTTTGTAAAGGTTCAATATCTTTGGGATCAGCCGTTTTAAAGTATAATTCAGCCTCAGATGCCGATAGTTCTTGTTCTCTGTTGAGGATAAAATCTTGTTGCCCAATGGATGCAGTTTGCTCCACCGTCTTATCTTTCATTTCACGAAACAGCCCATCTACCCTCTTTCTGTTTTCGTCAATATGAATATTTTCGTTCCACTCCACACGCACCACCAATTCGTTCTCATCAATTTTAGGCATTCTCTCCTTATCTATAAAGAAAAACAAAGCGACACAAAGAGGAATTGAAACGATGCAAAACACTGCCGTAAGAGTTTTATGCGCAAAAACCCAATCACACCATCTATCATAAAAAGCATCAAGAGTATGCTCCTTTAACGGATTATTTATCTTCCAATTAAACCTTCGTATCCCCATACCATACACCAACATATACAGTACCGGCAGCAACATAATTCCCGTAAAATAAGAAACAATCAATCCTACTGTAACTGAAAATGCCTGATCAAAAAAGATTGCCCCTGCAATGCCACTCATAAAAATTAACGGCACAAACACCGCAATAGTAGTTAAGGAGGAACTCAACATAGGTGTAATAACTTCAGAAGTACCGGTTATGCAAGCTCTTCTCAACGAATAGCCCCGCTCACGATATTGCGATATATTCTCCGTTACAATAATAGAGCTGTCTATCATCATACCCAATGCCAGTATCAAGCCCGACAAAGAGATTATATTCAAAGACATGTTGCATAAATAGAAAAACAAAAAGCTGATTACGATGGACACCACCATACTCAGTCCAATAATAAAAGGAGATTTCACATCGCCTAGAAACAATACAGCCACAATGCAGATAAACAGAAACCCAAGAGATAAGTTTTGCTGCAAGTTAGAGATTGTATAATCTAGCAATTCCGTTTGGTTGCGGCTCACGCTAAATTCAATATCGGGGTATATGCGGGCAAAATAATCCGTAGTTCTCGTCAACGAAGCTTTCATCTGATCCATGTTTTCATCAGCTTGCTTGATGATAGCCAATGTCACAGCCCGTTTCCCATTAGAGACAGAGATTCCCTTCTCTTTTTCGGGTACAATGCTTACGTTGCAGAACTCCTTAAGCTGTATAATGCGACCTTCCTTTCGGATATAGATATTCTCTACATCCTGCGCAGTGCGGAGAAGAGTGGAAAACTTGATGTTATATTCATAATAACCATCACGCACCGTCATGCTTCCCGGTTCAATGTTATTTCGCTCCAGTGCCGCTTCAATATTCTCAATAGACAATCCCAGCATTGCCATTTTACTCATATCCGGCACTATCTGCAACTGCCTTTGCAGCAATCCACTAACATCCACCATCGACACTTCCGGTAACTGTTCTATCCGGCGTTTGATTACCGATTCAGCGAATTCACACAGGTTGAGAAAAGCCTTTTCATCCGTCTGGGTATAAGCACTGTCACTCTTCAAGGTTAAGTTAAGGTACAGTACCGGTATATCCGTAGCACTAGCCTTTACCACTTTCGGGCGATCCGTGTCTTTGGGAAGATAGTTCATTGCCGCGTCAATCTTCTCATTCACCTCAATAAAAGCTAAATCAGTATTGGTACCATGCTCAAAACTAAGCCTTATAATGCCTGCGCCATCACGTGTTTCGCTGGTCATATCTTTCAGTCGCGCTATTTGAATCAACTGTTGACGAATAGGCTTCACTACAGTATTCTCCAATTCACGGGCAGACGTATTGGGTACTGCCACCTGCACTGTAATTTCGGGTATAGATATGTCGGGCAACAAAGAAACCGGCAAGGTGAAGTATGTTACCAAACCGAGTATAAAGCAGGCTGTAAACGCCATCAGTACTGCAATAGGGCGTTGTATTAAGAATTTTATCATTTGCTTCCGGTCTGTAGGTTTTTAACAACAGAAACAGGTGCTTCGTGAGCCAAATTTATGTTTCCGGCTACGATCACCGTATCTCCTTCATTCAATCCGTCTGCAATACTATAACTGTCGGCGTTCTCCAAAGCCGTATGTATATAGTTCCACATAGCTTTCCCATCTTTTAGCGTAAAGACCACCTGTTTGCCCGAACGAAGTACAACAGCACTCTTCGGGATCACCAATTGCTCGCCTAGTGAACGGTGCACACTCACCCTCACATTCATTCCATTGAAAAGTTTGGCATTGCCATTTACCCGCGCCCTAACCTTTACCATTCCTTTGTCATCCACCAATGGATTAATCTCCGCAATGCTTCCTTCATGCACAGCAGATACATCTGCAAAAGGAGTTATCTGCACTTTATCTCCTTTCTTTAACAGCGGCAGTTCACTTTCCAGTACGGAGAAATCCACCTCCATACTCCGGGTATCCATCAGTGTACAAAACACATTGGCAGTACTTGCTACATTCATTGGTTTAGAAAAAAGATTAGCCACAGTTCCATCAAAGGGAGCAACTAACGTAGCATGTTGTTCTTCGTACAATGCCAAATCATAATCAGCCTTACTCTGATCATATCCACTCTTTACCTTTGCCAACTTCATAGTTGCGTCCGGTACCTTCTCGAAATCCTTCGCTGCATACCCTTGTCCAATGAGTACGTCTTGCAACTCCAAGCGTGCTTTTTCGAGTGCATTCTTTGCCTGTAACAGTTTATTGCCCAATCGAAATTTATCCAGTTCAGCCAGCTTCTGTCCTTTGCGCACTTTATCGCCATTCTTCACCCAGATATGTACAATCACTTCAGCCGTTTGGAAGCGAAGATCAGCAAAGCCCAGAGCAGCCACCTTCCCATTACTTACTAACTCGTGATTAAAAACCTGCTTACGCAATGGGATGACGGTAACTTCGTTTTTAATATCAGGCAACACCGTTTCCACTCCTTTTTCGGAGTCTTCTTTTTTCTTTTCACCGGAACAAGCAATGAATAAAATCATTAGTAAACAAAGGCACAAACAGGTTTCTTTTCGTTTCATATTTAGTAGTTTTTCATTTCAGTATTTTTCATCGAAAAAACATATCAGAAATTATAATCATTCAAACATAGCAATTTAGTCTTTAAAGGCAAAAAAAACATCGTCACATTTACGTCACATTTGAAAAATCGTACAAAACAATAATAAATATTCTTCATTGTAATTCCATTTTTATTCAATATATTAAAGTTTAATATCTCTCAATGATTACCTAGCAACTTCCGTGCTTCCTCTCTCATCTGTTTCACGGCAGTAGATTGTACTTTAGGTTCCTTCGTGAGTACTATCTCAACCGACTGTCGCAATTTATCCGAATTATAAAATTCAGGTTCAGCATATAGCTTCGCTAACAGATAATAAGGATAAATTCTTCCCGGCAATAAATGAGTAGAACGAATCAGGAATTTCTCAGCTTCAACATACTCTCCCATTTGCTGGTAGTTCTTCCCGATAATATTCAATATCATTGGATCGCAACTGCAAGTGGCAGCTTCCTTTAGTATCACGTTCGATGCTTCATATTTTTTTTGCTTATGTAAACAGTGCCCATATTCAAATAAAAAGGTAGCTCTATTTCGTAGCAGAGGATATAATCTTTCGTAATCCTTTTGTGCCTCTTTTAAATTTCCTGATAAATAGAATATCCGAGCATTTGCCCACTCTCGACATGCTTCTGATTTATCATTGCACCACAAACTCGAGCCTAATCCCCCCATAACAATAGCAAATACAAGCAAAATCCATTTTCTGCTATTAGCAATTAGGCAAGCCATAAGCAGAAAGAGCAAAGAGATAACGAAAGCAGGATACTGCAACGGATACGATGAAAAAGAAAATACCATCAAAGAGATGACACCTCCACAAGCACTTAGTTGTCCATTCTTCACTCCAAACCAAAGGCAAAAAGCCAAAGCTAGTACTATGCATAGCAGCATAGGGATTCCCCACTCTACAGCTATCTGCAAATACTCATTAAATGCATATTCAGGACTTCCCGCAACCAATTCTTCTTGCGGAGAAAAATCACCTCTTGAAAAATAAGCTTCCTGAAAAGCCCCATACGTTGCAGAAAAACTACCTCTTCCATGACCCAATAGAGGCTTATCTGCAATAGCCGAAAGGCTTATCTTCCACATAAACAGCCTTCCGTTGGCAGAATCTTTCTTTAAATAAAATGCAGCGCCAAGAAGCAGGAACAGAACCACAAAGCTAATAGATGCAATCCACAGAACCCTTCTTTTATCCTTTATCCAGAAGTTATTCAGCATCGACCTCCAGTTCCGATGCATGCCATAAATCCATAAACCGGATATAGCAGCAGCTAACCATGCCGAACGGCTCATTCCTGACGGAAGCACGCAAATAATAAGAAGCATGGCAGCTAAAGCAATGTAACAGCCGGCTTCTTCTGTCCATCTTTTATTTTTTTTAGATTTCAAAGCTAACCATTCATTCAAACAGAGAGGAAAGACCATAGCCAAATATCCAGAATACGGTCCGGGATTAAAAAAAGAACCAGTTACAGCAAATAACGAATGATTGGAATAAGACAGCCCATATATCTGTCGTAATCCCCAAACAGCCTGCATTCCTCCCAGCATAATAAGCGTCCACACTACCATTCTACTAAACGGCAACAACTCTAAGGTTGGTTGTTTAGGGCAAACAGTAAAAACAAACAGAATACATACAGCAAAGAAGACACATGCTTTACCTAACCACAGCCATTGCCCCGCAAATTCTCCTACAGGAAGTTCCGGAGTAGATAAGCAAACCACTCCAAGCACCGGAATGATTCCCAATAATGTAAGAATGTGAGAGAGATATTTTTTTAATTGCAGCATTGATCATTTCAATTTTATATCACCACCAAACTTGCTTTCCATTCTCATAAGTAAAGATACGCTCCTCCGTCCCTTTTGTAAGATTACGTAGTAGAAAAAGAGCATTTGTAGGTACATCTTTATAAATCAATCTATAAGTGTCACTTGATCCCGTTTGCTTTCCCAATGAGACCCATTTATTATCCCAATAAAAAAGCTCATATAACTCACCATCACGAATACAGTTATCATCATTCTTTGGTATATAAACAACTTTCGCTATCCGTTTAGGTTCATCAAATTCAAGACCAATCCATATATTATTAACTTTGCCATATATCCGAAAGCAAGTAAGCGGATCTCCATCGAATGCATTTGCATGACAGAACTCAGGGAGCACTGGGGTAGTTCCTATTATTTTTCCAGAAAGCTTTATTTTTGAATTGGACTCATATACTTCTAATTCTGCAATATCGCCAATAGAATGCTTTGGAGAAAGATATCTGAAATATTTATAAGCACGTGAAGACTTAATTGGTACAATTTGAAAACTGGCTTCGGGTTTCGTTTTTATTGTAAATAAATCCACCGCATAAATAAAAGCCGGATTGTTTGCAGCTTGAAATTTCCCACCGACCATTTCTTCACAAGACCCATCCACTAAGCTAGTTTGATATTTTCTCTTCAGAATGAGGCTTTGTCTTTTTTTAAGATTAGGTTTTATTGATAGTATGTTCCCTGAATCGCTAATAATGACAGGATAAGAAGAAGGTATAAATTGTTTGTTATAATAATATCCTGGCATATATAAAACCCCTTTGTGCAAATCTCTAAAAACGGCTCTATCATCTTTGATTTTCGCCCAACATACAGGTATCCAATCGCGATTATTAAACACAGCAAGGTAAGCAAATTGATTATGCGCTGGTGCTTTAAAATGAAATTTAATCAAAAGGTCTGTAGTTGAGTAATAATCTTTGGTCACGTCTTTTATGCATGGCGACTTTAGCGAATTAGGAATTTCTTCCTTACCACAAATCATTGCCAAACTTTCTTTCTGTTTGGCAAAAGTTTGGCGATATACTTTAGGAGGTATCCTATCAGGAATTAATTCAACATGTTCACCTAATTTGCACTCATCATTCATACCAAAACTTAAAGGCTTTCCGTCTTTAGTTATCAATGCATTCCATTCATGCCCCAAACTACGAGTAGCCCATTGTGGAGTAAAATCAATAACAACAGGTACTCCAATACATCGAGCAGCCAAAAGGCTTTGCAAGCAATATTCTTTACATGTACCAAGTCGCATTGATGTCAAGAGTCGAGTATTATAATCAGGTACATCCTGTGGCGTAGTAAATAGATGCGCGCATTTACAAATTCTTAAAGCCTCACATATTTCAATTGGAGAAATGGAATCTTTACTTTTATTTATTGAAGAAAATAAATTTGGGATATATTGTTCATTAAATATATCTTGCCATGTGGTTAGCGGCTCATTTCCTGCTCTATATGGCAACAGGTATTCACAAAATTGATCAAAATTAAGATGTTCAGCATATGACGTTTTCCATTTTTCAAAAGCAAAATCAATACATCTTATCAAAAAGTCAGCTTTGACAGTTTTCAAATCTGATAAATAGCGTACATCTTTCAAATCATATCTGCTATAAATAGAGTTATATGCCTTCGTTAGTTTTTCTCTATCGCACTCATTTTTATATAGAGTGTCTAATTCTACTTGAAATTGCTCCCATGAATCACTTTGATATGAATAGTGGGCATCCATATTCTCAATCAAAAAACATGCAGCTCTATATTTTAAAGAATCGATAGGTGATTTCATATAGTGATTTAACACTTTTTGAAGTTCACTTCTATTCTTCCCTGCTAACTCTAATGCCTGATTCAGTTTTGTAGAATTTGAGCAGGCAGCAATAAAAAACAATAGAGAAGCTAATGCAAACCCTATAAATATAGTTCGATATCTATCCATACATTTAGTGAGAATATCAAATAAAAAATTAGAAACTACTAATATCGGTCATATGACTGAGACTTTATAAACGGAATAATTTCAAATACTCATAATCCATACTTGGATCTTTCGGATTATTACCCCCCCACGACAAGCCAAGCCTCTGTTATACCAAAGAAAACCTTCAACTAAAATCAAATTCTTAGTAGTAGGAGACTTTGGGAAAAGAGTTATATTTAATCGTCGCATTCGTTTTTTCCTATTTTAAATTAAAGGTAATTTCAGAAAATTTTTTATTGTAAAATAAAACTCGTAAAAAAGAAACAGAAGCCACCCACGTTACGCTCAAGCAAGAGAGCAAAGCCGCAAACTGTAATCCAGTAAAGAAAACAGTTTTAATCATGAGGTTCTTTTGTTTAAGGAGTTCTTCCATTTTTACCAAAATCGTTGTTTGCCATTCCAATAATCAAAAATACGTTCATCTTTACCAGATGAATGATTTTTCAAATAAAGTAAAGCATTTTTAGGGGCAGTATAGACAATAGAATCTGCTATCGCTTTTTTCTTTCCCAAAGAATTCCATTTCCCTTTACCCCAATAAAATAATTCGTACACCTCCCCCTTGTATACGAAGTTCAAATCATTTCGAGGAGTATATATTGCCTTAGAAACTTTACAAGGTTTTTCCATATCAAGCCCAGCCCAGCCGGTGTCAGGTTCTTTAAAATCAAAAGAAGTATCAGTCTTGCCATCAAATACATTTGTATATTCGCGCCTTCCATCATTTCCATAACAGCCTGGGGTTCCTATTATTTTTCCATACAGAGGTAATGTATCATATCTGTTTTCATAGAAAGATAACTCAGCTATGTTACAATAACTATCTTTAGCTCCTCTATAACGAATATATCTATAAGCTTTATCAGATTTCAAATGAGCAACAGTGTAAAGTCTATAAGGGGCTTCTTTAACTAAAAATAAAGTATCGGAATTATTGAAGTCAGCGCGGTTACTGCCCTCTATGACTCCACCAATCATACGGCTATAGAAATAACCTTTTACAGCCATATAAAATTTTCTATAAAGGTTAACATCATGTGCACATTTTTGAGGATTAAGAAAATGTATTTCCCCAGTATCAGAACTAACAACGAAAGGGTCAGACAGCATTGAAAGTTGTTTCCCATCCCAAGTTGCTAATATACAAGCTATCCCACCTTCGATATTATTAAAACAAAGTTTCTCATCAATTAATTGAGAATAAGCAACAGGAATCCATTGCTGTCTATTTGCTAAACATAAATATACTAATTCTTTATTATTAGGAGTATGATAAAGACTATCAACAGGTATGGTCAACATTCTATTTCGTTCAGCAGTATATATATCCGTCACATCATAAAAAAAAGGACGACAAAAGACTGGATGAAAATTTGAATATTCATATTTTTTCTTTGCCAATTCCTCATTTAAGCTGTAAGTAACTCGATAAACTTTACCCTTTATAACCTTATATTCATTTGCCTTTAGCCATTTTTCCTGATATGGAAATTCCGCCATATAAGTGTTACCATTTTTATCGAGTATAAAATTCCAAAAATGTGAGGCATTTGTATCCCCACGCTGAATTACCCTATCAGTACCACATGGAATGCCAAGTGCGCGAAACACATAAATTATTGCATCTGAAAATTCCCTGCAACTACCCGTTCTACATTGCAATACCATAGGACCTAAATGAGGACCATCTGGGAATAGGCTAGTAAAGCGATAATTTTCTTTTCGTAACGTATCCATGAGAATTTGTGCTGCTTTTATAGGATTTGGTGCATCAGCTGATTTGCGAAAATCATCCAGTATATGATTATATTTTTCATACAACTCCTCGCGCCACAAAGAAAGAGGTTCATCTCCTATTCTATAAGGCAAAATATATTCACAAAAATCACTAAAACAGACATTCTTTCCCCAAGGCTGTTCACGCCATACCTTAAAAGCCCATTCAATATGATTAACTAAAAATGTAGAGTCTACATTCTTAGAATCGGCTCTAAAAGCCAGCTTCTCTCTTGAGAAAGGGCCATCTGCTTTCTCAAGAGAATCAACGAGTTCTTTAGCATGACGACAAGACGAAAATTTAGAAAACTCTACAAAATAACTTCTATATAGTTCTAAAGCTTCTCCCTCGTAAGAACCATAAAAAACCATATTCTCTATCAAAAAGCATGCCGCTTTATACTTCTCATTGTCACACTTATAACGATTAAGTACCTTTTGTAATTCCTCACGATTATCGCCAGCAACTTTAAGTGCTAACTCCAATTGTTCACCTTGCTTTCCGCATGCCACTAACAACGAGACAGCCGATATTATAACTATATACAAATATTTCATTCCGATTTTACTCTTTTTAAAAATCAATTCCAACGTATTTTATCTGTAGAATAATCAATGGATTTCCAAATCATAGTTGCTCGACCAACAATAAAAAATTCGGGTAAAACTCCCCAATAACGTGAATCTTGAGAATTTATCATTCTATCACCAGAGACAAAGTAATAATTATCTAAAAAACAATATTTATGTATGATGCTGTCACCCAATAAAACTTTATCTCCTCGTAGATAGAGTTTTATTTTTTGTTCCCACTCAATCACATTACTATAAAGTAATTTATTCTGCGGAGTCATCTTTATTATACTTCCTTGGGCTGGTATATATAATTGTCCGAATTCGGCAATCATCCAATCGAGATACTCATTATTGGGATAACTTTTCAATACAAGCCCTGCATCGTTTATTCTTTCCGTTTCAATCAATCGTTGCAATGCATCTTGTGCTGGTAAATTACCTAACTTTTGATTAACTCCTCTCATTATATAATGCGCTTTTATTATTTCCAAAGTATCACCTGGCAAAGCGATACAGCATTTTACATAATATTTCATCACATCAAAAACGATACTATCCCAACGTCCAAGATAAGGAAAATTAAAAACGAGTATATCGTTCCTCTCAAAATTTCGCCAGCCAGGTACGCGATGTATTTTTATATGTTTTCTATTTATGGCATCAGACACATTAAATAGTCTCGCTCCTTTTGAGCATTTGTCTACTAAAATATGATCCCCAAGAAGCAACAAAGGCCCCATTGAATCAGATGGTATTTTAAACGAAGTAATCACAAAAAGCTGCACAAAGAACAAACAAACAAGAAAACAAAAAGAAATAAAAATAACATTTAATGTTATACTAATCCTACTTTTTCCTACCATCTTCAGCTATATCTATTCTGCATGGTCATTTATTCTTAATTTAATAGGAGATTATTTAACATTAAAATCCACAAATATTGTTTTATCAAAGTACTCTGGATGTTCAGCTTGATAAATCACATTCAAATAAACAGATTCACCCATACGAGTAGGTTCTTTTGAATATTCAACTGAAATACAACCACACGAGGTATTTATCTCATTTATAGCCAATGGCGTTTTCCCAATATTTCTCATCTTGAAAATTGCTTTTGTTTCACTGTCCAATTGAAATAGCCAAAGGATATATTGTGTTTATCTATATTTAAATTCATCTGACTTACTTTATTTCTGCAAATTCTAGTATCAGCAATTACAGCCATCATGTATATATATTTTTATTTTTTGATTATGAATCCGTATTATATCCTTTCAACGGAAAAAGCAATATTTGCCTTATTCTATTCTTATTTCTTTTTCGCCAAACGCCCCCTTTCTTTTTAGATATTTGGAATAAATATCAACACATCTTTGAAAGAACAATCATCATTCATTTCTTTAATTATACATTATTTCTCCTTTCAAACATAAGTTTAAAAGATTCTACTGACAAGTATTCATAGTCACATTTGTGTCACATTTCCCAAACAGGGATTATACCCCAATTAATATCTACAATAGCTCCAATAACTCTAGAGTTTCAATTGTCGAGCATTACCTCTTATTCTAAGCTTGATCGGTGAAGATAGCGCATTACAATAAACAGTAACGGTTTTATCAAAATGCTCTGCATATTCAGCTTTATAATACACCTGAAACTTTAAACTCTCACCTGGCTGGAGCGGTTTATTATCATACTCTGTAGAGACACAGCCACAAGAAGCTGTCACTCCATTTATAACTAGCAGTTGATTACCTTCATTATGTAAAGTGAAAGTAGCTTGTTGCCTCTTTTGCCAATCAAAGGCTCCCAAATCAATTATCTCTTCATCTATAGAAACTTTCGTTTGAGGAAGAATAGCTTTATCTGTATATGCCTTACCCAAAACTAATTTAAGATAAAACTCTTTAACCCTAGAACTATTAACTGGGTTCCCAACAGCAATAACATTGTTTTCTTTATTCAAAAGAAAAGTTTGGAACATCATTTCATTAGGAAATTGATTCAATTTGTTTATATTATCCGCATCATCTATGCATACCGGATATTCAAAGTCATCACGTTTCAAGATATATGTAATTTCTTTTTTATCTTTCGGATGAAAATAGAATAAGAAAGCTGTATTATTATGAGTTAAAGAATCAAACTCTGTTATCAACTCTTTCCATTTAAGTAGCTGCAACTTGCAGCTGGTGCACCCTGTAGAATCTATATAAGTTAATATTCTATAGTCACAATCATTAATATCAAATGCAATTGTATCTCCACCCAATATTGTAAAGACCTGATTCTCAGGAAAAACAATACCTCTACCCTCCCATTTATTGACTAAGCGGGCTATTTTATCTTTCTCAGTCTCTTTGCAAGCACAAAGTAGAAGAATAAATAATGAATAATAAAAAATTCTCATAGTAACTAAATTTATATTCTATTCAATTAATTTAAAAAGTCTTTCCCATCTCCATTTACCTGTTCTTGGCTCTAGCGATTTCCAAATAAAAGTCGCCTTTCCTACAATGAATTCTTCGGGCAACAATCCCCAATAACGGGAATCTTGCGAGTCACGACTTTTGTCACCAGCCATGAAATAATAGTTCTTACGAAATTGATACCATTTAATCGGATGATTGTTTAGAAAAACAGTATCTCCAGAAATAGTTATTCTCATGTTCTGTTCATATTCGATTAACTGTTTATAGAGAATAGCATTAGTATGATTCATAGTTACAACACTACCTTTAGCTGGAACATAAAGTGGACCAAAGTTTCTTATATTCCAATTCAATAATGAATCGTGAGGATATCCATTAAGAATAAACTTATTATCTGTTTTTGGGCCTAATAAAGTCAAGACTTCCCTCTGCGATTCTATATTCCCTAAAGATTCCGAGCATCCTTTAACCTGGTAGTACCCATTTACTATTAGAAATGTATCTCTAGGCAAAGCAACACAACGCTTAACATAATATTTCATCAAATCAAATGCTATGTAATTCCGTTCTTTAGGATAAGGAAAATTAAATACCAAAACATCATTACGTTTAATCCTCTCAAAACCATACATTCTAATTATATGAATAGGCTTCTGTTTTGCAGCATCAAATAAATTAAACAATCGCGCACCAAAGGCAAGTTTATTAACTATTATATTATCACCCGGCAATAGAGCAGGTTCCATAGAATCAGTAGGAATTTTAAATGATGTAAAAAAAAACACTTGAAGTATAATCCACAAAGTAACAGACATACAAACCCCAAACATAATAGTAAACAATCTGTAACAAAGTTTGCGCACATTATGAACATTTTTCCGAAACATACAAAATTAATTAAAAAAACTTTCATCGCAATAAAAATGATGATTAAGCAATAGCCATATATAAGCAATACTATAAAAGCAAATAATATAGCTAGAATAAAAAGAAGATATATTATTTTTAATATACCTTCTTTCATTACACATTATTTACACCCAGAAAGATCTTTGCATCCTATCGTGTTTCTTGATTGGCATTCGCCATCCTCTTTGGGACCTCCGCAAGGTGAAGTGCCAGTCTCTCCAGCCAAAGCTTCTACATTATCTAACGATGTAACTGATAATTCAACATTCTCTTGTGAAGCATAGAAGCCATAACCTCCAATCATTATAAATAATGATAAAAAAACAATTTTAAATACATTCTTTTTCATAATGTTTTTTTTAATAAACCAAAAAATAATTCATTCTCAAATTCGCATTTATCATTTCAGCGAAAAAATAATTTGTTTTAAATCTTGTAATATTACAAACTCACCTCCTAACTTATTATATTACCATATGATTAATCAATATACATTTAATAAAATCAACAAATAGATACAAAATTGAAAATTACAACTGAACAAACATAATATATTTAATACAACGATTTAACAACAACAACAAAACCTCCTAGTTTTAAATGAGCTATGACGTTTGCTGGCAAATTTTCATCCAAATTTTCACCATCTGGATCAATATAGGATATCAATTTAGAGTCACTATATCCTGTAAAATTAGTTCTATCCGAATCATCTAAAATATCAGATATATAAAAGATATTATTCTTTATATCAAAAATAAAATTACGAGTTTCTTTTTTATCCCAAAGAGTACCTAAAATAAAGTTATCAGTAACAACTGAAAACTTTTTTAAGAAACAAAAATCATCAAAATAAATCAGTTTTGGTTCAATATTTTTTTTATATTCGTTTGGAACTTTTTTTGATTTGAAATCAAACTTCACGATTCTATTCAATTTCCCATTTAGAGAAAAGACATAAATATTATCATCAATCGGTTGATTATAAATAATATTTTTATCTGTGCGTATAAAATAATATCTCGAGAACCAATATGATGGATCTACAAATTCATCATATACAAGGCAAGTTGACAAAGTATTAAAAGTGGAATCTGTAATTACAACTTTAGATCCTTCATTCTTTCCATGATTCCATGAAGAAAGTCCAAACATAAACTCATTACTTCCCAATACTTGTAGCACATCAGCTTCAAAAGGTAATCTATATGATTTCTGAATATAGCCATTTGAATCATATTCCATTAGTTTATCAAGGCGACCATCGAGTAAATAAACATTATCGTTTTTATCAACATCAAAATCAGCAATATCAATATACTCGTTTGGGCCTTGCCCTAGAACTCCAATTCTACCTAAATTGGTCCCATTCATATCATAAACAAGTAAGATTTTTAAGCGTGTATCAAGTATATAAATCCGATCATTACGAACTAGAATCTTATCAATACGACCAAAAAGCGCATTACTGTTTGTATCATTAAGTAATATATACTTCACACTTTCAAACTTGAATGAGGATATGTTGCGTTTCTCAGAAGAGAAATAATCAACGATACTTAATGGGACATTCAAATCTGTTTTTTTGGAGTCCTTACAAGAAAATAATGTTATTCCAAAGAATAAGACAAAAATACACTTCAATTTTACAGTCATAATAAATAAATTACATTAAACTATTTTTCAACACTCACTTAATAATATTTTTATAAAAAATACATTCCATCACGATAAGAACCTGTAGGGTCATCTATATTTTCATAATTGCCAGCTAGAGCTTCAGCATTCCCTGAGATGAAAAGTGATATAGGCAGACCTGTATTATAATTCATTTAATAATTTTATAAATATTCATCAAGCCGAAACTCAACTATCGGTTGATTACTATTCACATCCGTTGTTGTTATGGTTCCTTGCGATTCATCCACATAGATACCATAAATATAACGGTCCAATATATATTTACATACGGGTTCACCCTGTAAACTGAAGACATAAATATATTGACCACCATCAATGATTCTACCATTTTGTTGTGATAATTCTTTAAACGTCCGCCCATGAAACACGGCATAAATATAATGATCGGTAACCTGCACATCACTAAACCCCATGATACCTGTAGGGATAGCATATCCCTCTGATTGACTAAATTCCGGCTCGCCATGTGGCCCCTTACAAACTACGTGTGTACTATCTTTCAAGTTGTAGACTTCCAACACTTCACCTAACTGAGTAACAGCAGCCAATACTCCATTATGAGGATTATAGTCAATAAAACTACGCCATGCTTGTGCCAATGCCGGTCCGGCATGTTGTAACGCTTCCTTATCAGCAGTAGGAATAGTACCCGATTTGCAAATCAAGTGCCCTTTACGATCAACCCAACAGAAACGATGAGCACCCGAATAATCGGGAATGATAAACGTTGAATTATTGTATAGGGAGAAATCGAGTGCACGAAGAATGCCATTGTCCAGCGACACTACTTCACGAATAAGAAGTGAGTCGCCGGACGCTGACAAAGGGAAACCTAACCTAATTAGTTTACTTTTATTAGCATCGAGTGTCCAAACGTCATGTTGTCCGAAAAAGCGTATATTGTCTGCAGAAAGCATTTCCAAAGGTGCTTCTCCCTTCTTTCCGAAGGAACTAAGATAAGTAAACTCAGGGTAAGTAAACAGATGGTAAAAATTATCAGCATTATGCAAGTCTAAAATCACAGCTTTATCTCCATGAATGCGAACACGAAAAGGGTATCTAAAAATTGCAGTATCTAACTCAATAATAGTCGATTTAAGGTATTTTTCTTGAGGAAAATTCTCATAAACAATCTCTTTCCATTCACTTAAGTGAGAGGAACAAGCATTAAAAAACAGAAGAATTAATAAAAGCATTCTCATAGCTACCAAATAAAATAAACTTTCCGATGTTCTTGAGGGCAATCTAAAGAACCTATTCCATAACACGAAGCCTCTCCATTTTCACCACCCGCCAACGCTTCTACATTAAACATAAACAATTCACTCTCAACAGATTTGCTTTTCTTGTACAGATATGTAAGTGTACATACAACAAAAATCAAGCAAAATAATTTCAATTTGGTATTCATTGTGTTTTATTTTTTATAACTTTGCAAACATAGATTTTAAGATGATTAATAACAAAAAAACATCGTCACATTTACGTCACATTTTTAAAACACCCGATTATAGGCATATTATGAAATACAAAAAACACATTACTAAAGCACTAGCTGGACTCTTTTTATCTATTACAATTGCTGAATTGATTATATTTTGGGTTCACTATGAGGAAGCAAAATCTTACATACACCATGAAATTCGCCCTCTCCTTGAAGAGGCAATGAGGAAAGACATAAATGAAAAGATGAAAAAGGAATATTTCTACTATCCCAAATACGAAAACGATCCAAAAAAGAAAAATTTAGGAAAATACGAAAAAAAAACATACAGGAGCCAAGATACCACTTTTACTTATCAATCAAAAATTGTAGATTGGGAAACTGATCTATTCAGAGGAAGCCAATGCTACTTACAAGTAACAAATAAGCTACATCCTCAAGAAGTAAAAACCATCTTTGATAGTTTAGCAACAAGAAAGAAAATAATAGCGACAAAATCAGCAATCGGTATTATATCGACATTTTATAAAGAGCAAAACGAATGGGCGGGTGACACAACAAGTATGTCCATTGATTATCGTACATCCATTGATAAATTGGGAGGATTTGAAAATATTAGCTACCTGGTTTACCTTGATTACTCATTCGGCACGATATGGAAATTAATGCCGAAAATAGCATTGTATATTCTCTTACTTCTGCAAGTGCTTTGCGGCATAACGCTGATTGGTTGGTTAATAAAAAGAGCGAAAGAACGTCGCAAAGAAATCGTCAAGTTAAAAAATGGCAATTACAAGATAGATAGTATCATCTTTAACCCCGATACGATGAAACTTACCAATGAAGAGAAGGAATTAGTACTTCCTGCTCAACAAAACCAATTGTTATTACTGTTTCTGCAAAGTGAAGACCATAAAGTGAGCAAAGACACGATAATGGATACGTTTTGGGCAAAGAATTACTCTGATTCAAGAACCAAAATGACTACCGCCATAGACCGATTAAGAACCAGCCTGAAAGGTATAGAATCAGAGAGGATTATTTACACCCAAAAGGGTAGTGATTACTATGAATTAATTTAAATATTCAATATCCATCTTATACTTCCACTTATTAAAGTACAAATTGCCTCCCTCCCATTCAACTTCACCACGTTGGAAGTCGACTGTTTCGCTGCGAGGATATTTCTTTTCGGGCATCAACGGAGCCGAATAATCGCTATTCACAATCATACGCCAAGAATCAATGCCACCCAGAAAGAAGTATTCTTCTTCCAAACTACGGGCAAAGACAGGAATGCCAAAAGATTGGTCAACAGGTACCCAACCAATGCCCTCCAAATAAATCTCGGCCCAGTCATGCAGATTCCATGCACCGGGATGCATCATGAAACCGCTTTGAAAATGGGCCGGAATGCCACTACACCGGCAAAGGGTAATGAAGAGCAGACTAACCTGTCCGCAATCGCCGTGATGATTATCGAGAACGTATTCGGGAATGTTTTCAATGGTGGAATATTCGCGTGCCGATGCCCATGGAAAATACCTGTTCACCCAAGCAAATATGCGGCGAGCCTTCAAAAGCGGATTGGTTTCACCTTCTGTTAGGCGGGCTGCCAGCTGCCTGATGCGAAGCGAAAAACGAATATGAGTTTCACGTTCCGAGGTGTATTTTTTATAAAGAACCGAAGTTGTATCATAAGGAAGTATGTCTTGCGGCTTCAGAGCGTGCCACTCGGCATACGAGGTGTATTCTACTGTTTCCGAAAAAACAGTCGGCTCATTACGCACGGCCTCTTTCTCCATATAAAGCGTACTGTGTGCACACGTTGCAGGTGATTGCACATACTTGTCTTCGCTGGTAGCAAGTAACTTCACATGCTGCTGCCGGTGTTGATCGGTTCGGGGAAAAGGTAGCCAACAACGAACCATTTTTCCGGAAGGCACCGCATTGGGCTCCACTGTAAGCGTATAGGTTACCCGCATGCGCTTAGGTAAAACAGTATCTGTACCTGTTGCCCTGACCGCACTCATCACCTCCGGAAGATGTTCTTTGTTCACCTTTTCACTGCCGCTAAGTTGCGTACCCTCTTTGGCTATCTTGATGCAATAAGCGGCAGAATCTATTCGAAACAGATTGGGGCCGGCATTGCGAAAATAACGTTTCTCGCCATCAATCTCCATGCATTCAAGGGCTTTGCTCTCTTCCCAGGCACGCATTTGTTCATTGGTCACATCCGGAATATACTTACGAATATACTCTTTAACTTGCGACTCGCTCATGCAGAAATCAAGTTTGATGCGTTCCATCCGTTCCTGCTCCCAAGCGTCGGTAACCGGTGCGGGTTTGGGTGCACAACCCGCAACAAACAAAAAGCCAGCCAGGTAAATCAGTCTCTTCATGGTTTACAATTTAACAAGGCCCAGTCCGGGCAGATCGTTGAGTGTGATTTTACCTTTTACTACCTCCATGCCTTTAAAACGATCGTTGGCAATAAGCAGGTTCCCATCCAAATCAGCAAAATCTACTGCAGGCGAGAATTGAGCAGCAGCCGATACGGCACAAGAGGTTTCGGTCATACAACCTACCATCACTTTCATGCCTAGCGCCCGTCCCAGGGTAACCATCTTCCAAGCCTCGCGCATGCCGGTGCATTTCATTAACTTAATGTTGATTCCCGTAAATGCATCTTTCAGCTTAACCACATCCGATAGACGTTGCAAGGATTCATCGGCGAAAATAGGTAGCGGACTCTGTTGCGTAACCCAGGCGGTGTCATCTAGTTGTGTTTTCGGCATAGGTTGTTCAACCATAACAATGCCTTGTTCCTTGAGCCAGAAAATCATATCGAGCGCATGATGCTTGTCGGTCCACCCTTGGTTAGCATCCACTGCAATGGGCAACTGAGTAACGGAGCGAATGGCTTCAATCATCTCCTTGTCATTGTCACGCCCCAGCTTAACCTTCAATATATTAAATTGTCCGGCTACCTCCAGTGTTTTCTGTCGCACCACATCGGGAGTATCAATGCCAATGGTATAAGTCGTTGAAGGAGCCTTCGACTTGTCGAGTCCCCATATTTTGTGCCACGGCGCTCCCAGCAATTTACCTACCAAGTCGTGCAAAGCAATATCGACCGACGCTTTGGCAGCTGTGTTGCCGGGCATGATACCATCTACATAAGCTAAGATTTCTTCCAGCTGAAAAGGATCACTAAATTGTTCCAGATTTACTTGTTGCAGGAAACGCATAACCGACTCAACCGACTCACCCAGATAGGGAGGCATGGATGCTTCTCCGTAACCCGTTATGCCATCGTACTCAACCTCTACCTGCACATCGGGGGTGGTGGTGCGCGAATAAGTAGCCACTGTAAACACATGCTTCAGTTGCAGGTTATAGGGCTGAAAACGCAGTTTGAGCTTAGCGCTCTTTCCTGATCTATTAATTGAAAAGAGAGAAACCGGTGTCTCGGCAAATAACTTATTGGCAGCTATTCCCGAACCGATAGCCGCTAAAGCAGCCGTCTTAATAAAATCACGTCTATTTTGAGTCATCAGTAGTGTCGTTTTATAAAGTGAACAATCAACTATTTGGTATAATATGGATTCGTATCAGTGGTATTGATACCCGGTGTTCCTATGCCGTTGAGTATGCGTACTGCATAAAGCAAACGGTTGAGATTGTACTCATCATATTCCTTATCGGCAGGATTGAAGCTACTTACGTGCACATCTCCCTGCGAATGAATAAATTTCTGGTTACCGATGTAAATGCCCACATGTACCACGCGTTCTTTCTTATCTGCTGTGGCTTTTCTTCCGAAGAAAATCAAATCACCCGGCTGCACATTGCCAAATCCGGGAACAATATCAATGTGTTGTCCTACATAAGCTTGTTGGGATGCATCCCGGGGAATAATTAGATTGTGCATAAACAATACAGTACGCACAAAGCCGCTGCAGTCTATGCCTTTAGATGAAGTTCCGGCCCAAAGATAAGGAACCCCCATCAACGTATAGGCAGTTCGGATAATACTCTGTGCATCTTGTTTCACTGCCGCCTTCCATTCTTTTTCGGGCATGGAGGCCGCTTTGGACACAAACGCTTCGCGTCCGTCGGGGTATGCAACCCGATAATAATCACCCGCTGTACCCATCCATTTCAGTCGGTTACCCGCCACAACGTCGGAAACCGTTTGAGAAGTAGCATCGGGGTTCACGTAAGTAAAAGCATAGTGCGAAGTAACCACAATTTTATCAGCTCGGTTCCATTCATCGTACGCTTGCTTGGTAACCGGATAGACTCCTACCCTATGCACCCAAGCAATATAATCATCGGGAGTCTGCACCCGATACCAGCCATCACGCTGCAATACTTTTACGGGCATACCCAGCAGGGCCTGACTAGTCATTTCTGAAGAAAAATCGGGTTCCACGCGCAGGTTACAAACGGAGAGGTTTACAATTCCGTAGGTTTTACCTTCGAGTGCCGCACTGTCGGGCAATAACATCATACTGTCCGTTATCTGATAATGACTTTGTTTTAATCCACCAAGAAGTGCCAATTTAGCATCCAAGGAGGTGGTTGCTCCTTTTACTATGATTTCTTTCCGGGAAGGGAAACGGTAATCAACATCGAAGATAGCCACTCGTTTATCGGGAATAAACTGTTTGCGCACATGCTGAGTCAGCTCATCAACTTCGACCGGTAGTTTTTTCTCGTTTTTTTCTGTCTGGGCCATACAGGCTGATACAGCAAATGAAAGCAAGAAGAAGGATAAATACTTTTTCATCTATAAATAATTTGGGGGTTTCATTGAAGCAAAGATAGGAAATATTTCAAACGACCATACAAATTCCTTATAAAAAGAGCACATTGCTAACAAAAAGGTTTAAAGCAATAAAGGGTAGCCCAATCATTTAAATGTTAATTACGAATAATCATATACCAAGTTATCGGAAAATTTGTTTACTTTTGCAATCTAAAGCAGTCGGCCGGTTTGTCGCTTGCATTTCGCAAGAGGAAAGTCCGGGCAACACAGAGCATCCTACTTCCTAACAGAAAGCTGTCCGCGAGGGTAGAGTAATGCAGAAGAAAAGAACCGCCTCTTCCGTCGGGAAGAGGTAAGGGTGAGAAGGTGAGGTAAGAGCTCACCAGCCGCGTGGCGACACGACGGGCTGTGCATCTTAGGAGTTGTAAGGTCATGTATACCGACGTTATGAGAGTTGCTCGCTCCATGTCGGAGGGTAGACCGCTAAAGTGACGTGGTGACGCGCCACTCAGATAAATGACAAACACCTCTGGTCATTGAGGTACAGAACCCGGCTTACAGGCCGACTGCTTTTTTTTTAATCGCACCTTGATGCCCAAAAGATATTACCATGAACAAGAAATTGAATACCATCTGGAAGTTCCTGACATACGACATCTGGCGTATTACCGAAAGTGAGGTTACCAAAACCAAGTTCTCCTTATATACTATCATCAAGACCATTTATCTTTGTGTGAACAGATTTTCCAAAGATCAAATCATGAACAAAGCATCGGCACTGACTTACAGCACCTTGCTGGCCATTGTACCCATATTGGCCATTTTGTTTGCCATTGCCCGTGGTTTCGGCTTTGCCAACCTCATGGAACATCAGGTCAGACACGGGTTCGGTGGAGTTAAAGATACAACCGAACTGTTGATGCAATTTGTAGACTCGTATCTGTCGCAAACCAAAAGCGGTGTGTTTATCGGAGTGGGATTAGTCTTATTGCTTTGGACCGTGATTAACCTGACCAGCAATATTGAGCGCACATTCAACCGCATTTGGCAGGTAAAGAAACCCAGAAGTATGTATCGCAAAGTAACCGATTACTTTTCGATGTTTCTGCTTCTGCCTATTCTCATCGTGGTATCGGGCGGTTTATCTATCTTCATGACTACCACCATGAAGGAGATGTATAACTTCGCAGTACTAGCGCCCATCCTGAAATTCTTGGTACGACTCATTCCTTTTGCGCTGACTTGGTTCATGTTTACCGGACTCTACATTTTCATGCCCAATACCAAAGTAAAGTTCAAAAACGCATTCATCTCGGGGGTGCTTGCCGGAACGGCCTATCAGGCTTTTCAATACTTATATATTGATAGTCAGGTGTGGGTTACCAAATACAACGCCATATACGGAAGTTTTGCCGCCATACCCATGTTTCTTTTATGGATGCAAACTTCGTGGACTATCTGTCTCTTTGGTGCGGAGCTGACGTATGCCGGACAAAACATTCAGAACTTTAGCTTTGACAAAGACACCCGAAACATAAGCCGTCGGTATCGTGATTTCATAGCCATCTTGATCTGCTCGCTTATAGCCAAACGCTTTGTCAATAACGAACCCCCTTACTCTGCCGAGGAATTATCGGCCGAGCATCACATTCCCATCCGGCTAACCAACCAGATTCTTTATCAGCTTCAGGAAATCAACATGGTGCACGAAGTGGTGACCGATCACTTAAATGAAGACATCGCTTATCTACCTTCTATGGATACCAACCAGATGAGCGTGGCAATACTACTCGACAAGCTCGATTCTTACGGTTCCGAAGATTTTAAAGTAGATAAAGATAATAAATTCGTGGGGCAATGGAAAGTATTAATAGAGGCCCGCGAAGAATATTATAAAAACGCGGGCCAGGTATTATTGAAGGATTTGTAATTATCCCAAGGCAACCATACGGCTGATGTACTTGCCGATGATATCAAACTCAAGGTTAACAACACTACCCACTTTTATTTCGTGGAAGTTTGTATACTCATAAGTATAAGGGATGATAGCCACCTGGAAGGTATCTTCCGTTGGGTTACAAACCGTTAAGCTAACACCGTTAACTGTAACTGATCCCTTGTCTACCGTTATGTAGCCACGTTTAGCCATTTCACGATTAAATGCATACTGAAAGGTGAAATACCAGCTACCATCGGCATCGGCAATATCAATGCAAGTTGCCGTTTGGTCAACATGTCCCTGCACAATGTGTCCATCTAAGCGACCGTTCATCATCATGCTGCGTTCTACATTCACTTTATCGCCCACTTTCAACAAGCCGATGTTAGAGTGATCAATGGTTTCCTTCATGGCGGTAACCGTATATGTATCATCTGTTTTGCTCACAACTGTAAGGCACACTCCGTTGTGAGAAATACTTTGGTCTATCTTCAGTTCGCTTACAAATGAACAGCTCATGGTGAGGTGAAGGTTTTCCTGGTCTTTAACCAGCGATACGACCTTTGCGTATTCTTCTACTATTCCTGAGAACATATTTTCTATTTTTACAGGTTAATAAATGAGGCATATCCGCAACAGAGACAAACCTCGTTATGAATAACGCAACAAAGATACAAGAATAATACGGATAATAAAAAAGTGGGGCTTTTCACAAAGCCCCACTTTTCAGTTTTCAATAGGTATTAGTTTTTTTTAAGGTAAAAAGATTGTTTTCAGGATAACGGCACAAATATAAGACATATTTTCAATACCTACCAAACATTTAAACATGTCTTATAACATATTTTTGAGATTTCTTTGCCTTTATTATCATTTTCACTTCTCCGGGTAGTGTTCATCTACCTTGCCACTGTGCTTCAATACTTTTGCATCAATATAGAAAACGATCTCTTCAGCAATGTTTGTAATGTGGTCTCCGGAGCGTTCCAGCTTACGAAATACAGTGAGCAGATTGAGGTAAGGCAACAGGTTATCGGTATGGTCTTTTAAGTATTCCGCCAAGACTTTTGAAACATTGCCATTAATTTCATCCAGCAAATTGTCTTTCGCAAAAACCGATGTAGCCAAATCTAAACTTTCTTCAGCCAAAGCACGTTTGGTTAATTCAAGCATAGAAAGAGCTTCGGCATGCATTTCTTCCAATCGCAACTTCTTAAGCAAATCGGCATCCAAAGCAGGTTCCTGGCAGTTGATAACAAAACGGGCAATACTCTCTGCAAAGTCACCCAAGCGTTCCAAGTTCGTATTTATCTTGAGCATGGCCAGTACAAAACGAAGATCAATAGCTACCGGATTGTAAAGTGCAATAATATCTTCCACGTCACTGTCTATCTTCAATTCAAATGCGTTGACGCGCTTTTCGCGAACCACCACTTGGCGAGCCAATTCTTTATCTAGGGTAAGTACAGCCTCTCCTGCCCTGTCGAGCTGACTGTATACAAGCGTCCACATCTCATCAATCTCTTTTCTGAGCAGTACGAGTTCCGATTCTATAAACTTAACCATATTCGAAATGTATTATGAGTTATTTTAATTGCTGTTAGTTACGGGTACAAATATAACATTATTATCCAAATCTTCCTGTTATATAGTTCTGAGTTTGTTCTTTTAGCGGATTGGTGAATATCTTCTTTGTTTCACCAAACTCAACCATTTCTCCCAGATAGAAGAAAGCGGTTTTATCACTTACACGAGCTGCCTGCTGCATGTTGTGGGTAACAATCACAATAGTATATTCTTTCTTCAGTTCATGAATAAGTTCCTCGACTTTGGCAGTAGATATGGGGTCGAGCGCAGAGGCCGGTTCGTCCATCAGCAGAACAGAAGGTGAAATAGCCATCGCACGCGCTATACATAAACGCTGTTGCTGTCCGCCCGATAAAGCGTAAGCAGACTGTTTGAGTTTATCTTTCACTTCCTCCCACAAAGCAGCCCCTTTCAGCGTTTCTTCAACGCGCTGTCTGATAAAAGATTCATCTTTAACCCCATTTACTCTAAGTCCGTAAGCTACATTTTCAAATATACTTTTAGGGAAAGGATTGGGACGTTGAAAGACCATACCTACTTTTTTACGGAGCTCATCCACTTCGATCCCTTTCTCGTATATGTTCTGATTATCAATTAACACCTCACCTGACAGGCGGGTATCAGGAATCAAGTCATTCATTCGGTTGAGCAAACGAAGAAAAGTTGATTTTCCACATCCTGAGGGTCCGATAAAGGCTACAACCGATTTTTCATCGATTGAGAGACTTATGTTTTTCAATGCATGAAAGCTTCCGTACCAGAAATTCACATCACGCGTGGTTATTTTACTATTTGTCATTTTCTATTTTTCTTTTTTAGATATCAATGCATTTTTACTTTTTTCTCGAAATACTTGCGAAGGGCATTGGCAAGCAGATTCACAGCCAGCACAATAAGGATAAGTACCAACGCTGTGCCATAGGCAATGGGCAACTGGGCTTCCATATCGGTTCCGCTCGTCGAGATAACGTATAGGTGGTATGGCAACGCCATACATTGGTCCAAAACACTCTGGGGCAGTTGAGGAAGAAAATACGCTGCACAAGTAAAAAGAATAGGAGCTGTTTCGCCCGACACACGTCCCAAAGCCAAAATAAGTCCGGTTATAACATTGGGCATAGCCATCGGTAAGATTACATGCCATATAGTTTGCAACTTAGTGGCTCCTAAAGCACGGCTGCCTTCACGCAAGGTATCGGGAATGGCTTTGAGTGCTTCTTCGGTCGTTCTAATCACAATGGGAACACAAAGCAAACCCAACGTTAACGAGCCGGCCAAAATACTATCTCCAAAGCCTAAGTAATTGACAAAGAGCGCCATACCAAACAAACCGAAAACAATAGAAGGAATACCGCTCAGGTTATTTGTCATAACCCGTATAAAACGTACCAACTTACCTTTGGGTGCATATTCATTCATGTAGATGCCGCTCATCACCCCTATTGGAAAGGCAAAAAGAGCACTGCCCACCATCAAATAGAAAGTTCCTACTATGGCAGGCCATATACCCCCGGCAGTCATCCCCTCGCGGGGTGCGCTACTAATAAACTCCCAATTAATAACTCCCACGCCTTTATAGATAATAAATCCCAGAATGGCAAAGAGAATAAGCACTACACACAAACTCAGCAAGCGAAACAAGCCAAATGCAACGTATTGCGAAGTACGTTTCCGGTTGCTTGCTGATGAAGTGATTTGAGCCGATTTATTCATTTCAGTCATATTATTATTTTTCTACGAATGATTCGTCTATTTCTTTTGGGCAGAAATAGCCTCCACACTCAAATTGATTATCAATGTGATGATGAACAAAACAACCCCAAGAAGGAACAACGCCTGATAGTGTGCTCCACCTGCCGGGGCTTCACCCAACTCGGCAGCAATGGTTGCCGGTATGGTGCGTAAAGGTTCAAGAATAGTAGTTGGTATCACCGCAGCATTACCGGTTACCATCAGCACGGCCATGGTCTCGCCAATGGCACGACCGATGCCAAGTACCACACCCGATGTGATGCCCGATATCGAATAAGGAATCACAACTTTATAAATCGTTTGCCACTGTGAAGCGCCGAGCGCCAAACTAGCTTCGCGCATAGAACGGGGGCAGTTTCGCATAGCATCTTCCGTAACCGTAATAATGGTAGGCAATGCCATTATGGCCAGAACAACACTTCCGGCAAAACCGGTTTCTCCTACGGGCAAATCAAATGTTTTTTGAATGAACGGAACGATGACAATCAATCCGAAGAAGCCATAGACCACCGAGGGTATGCCACTCAGCAGCTCAATAACCGGCTTCAGTATGTTACGCGTTTTAGTATTTGCCACTTCGGAAAGATAAATAGAAACCGAAAGACCAAAAGGAAGGGCTATCAGAATGGCAAAAAGGCTCACCCACAAGGTACCGGTTATCAAAGGCAGGAAACCAAACTGCGGAGCAGGTGTAGCAGTAGGGAACCACTCAGCACCGGCAATTACATCTTTAAAAGAGATATTGTTGTCTTTAATCAGATGAAGGTTACTACCTTCTTTTACAAACTGGGAAGGAATGAACGCTATCATTCCGGGGTTGTGCTGAACTAATTCTGCAATCTTATCTCCGGCCAGTTCATACGCCTCTCCTAATTCTTCCTCTGAATAATATTCGGTAATATTTTCGAGTCTGAATACTTTGATTGGGGCATCAATTCCTCCAACTTCTTTCCAGTTAGTAATTTCTTCATCGAAGATGTTCTTAATTTCAGACGGGCTAAGCCTGTTAACAGGGTTTGCCTTATTGAGTGCCAACACGTAGCCATCTTCAATAACCTTGCTTTTAAATAGGCCAAATGCTTCTATAAATAAGAAAACAACGATCAACAAAATCGTAATACTTGTTACAAATCCACTGCACGTAAGCAGGCCTGCCACAATCTTTTCAAAAAACTTTCTCATACCTTATTATTTGATGACGCAAAGTAAGGGGCTTTATATTAAAAACGTGTGAATAGAGTTTGAAGGAAATATTGCATAAGTATTACATTTTGGTTACAATGGACTTATTTAAAGAAAATGTAAACGAAATGTAATATCGATTTATGTAATTTGCATCCATAAAAAAAGAAATAATAAAAAGAAATAGAAAATGAAAGCAAGCTATTGGGTATTTCTCCTTATTTGGGCATGTAATGTAATCAATGTCAATGCACAAAAAATCAAAGGCAGTGACACTGTACTGCCACTCTCGCAACAAGCAGCAGAGAACTTCATGAACAAGAATCCGCAAGCACGTGTCACCGTTACCGGTGGAGGTAGCGGCGTAGGTATTTCTGCCTTACTTGATAACACAACCGATATTGCCATGGCTTCACGAGCTATTAAGTTCAGTGAGAAGATGAAACTGAAAAAGGCCAAGCAAGATGCTGAAGAAGTCATTATTGCCTACGATGCTCTTGCCGTAGTTGTTCACCCATCAAACCCGGTCAGAAAGCTAACCAGACAACAATTGGAACTTATCTTCCGGGGCAAAATAACCAACTGGAAACAAGTGGGAGGTGATGACCGTAAAATTGTAGTTTACTCACGTGAAACGTCTTCGGGTACATACGAATTCTTCAAAGAGAGCGTATTAAAAAACAAGAATTACATGAGCCATAGTTTGTCTATGCCGGCTACCGGAGCCATTATTCAGTCGGTAAGCCAAACCAAAGGGGCTATCGGATATGTGGGCCTGGCGTATCTTTCTCCCAGAGTGAAAGCAATAGCTGTTTCTTACGACGGTACACACTATGCAATGCCATCTGTTGAAAATGCTACTAAAAAGTTATATCCCATCGTGCGTCCCCTATTTTATTATTATAACAAGCAGAACAAACAATTAGTAAATGCCTTCATTCAATACATCCTTTCTGACGAAGGACAGGAAATAATAAAAAAGAGCGGATATATCCCTGTACACTAGGTAATCAGAAAAAAATATCATATTTTTGTGCCCTTATTACAAGTTTATATTCACAACTATGACAGATATTATAAAAGAAGATGCAGGTGAGAAAAAAAGCCTCAACTTCATTGAACAGGCTATTGAAAATGATTTAAAAGAAGGCAAAAACGGAAGCAGACTTCAAACTCGTTTTCCGCCTGAGCCTAACGGTTATCTTCACATAGGACATGCAAAAGCCATCTGTATGGATTTTGGTGTGGCACAGAAATATGGTGGCGTGTGTAATCTGCGCTTTGATGATACGAACCCGGTAAAAGAAGACACTGAATACGTGGATTCTATCATGGAAGATATTCAATGGTTGGGTTTCCAATGGAAAAACATATATTATGCGTCTGACTATTTTCAGCATTTATGGGACTTTGCCGTTGAACTGATTAAAGAGGGCAAAGCATACATCGATGAACAAAGTGCTGAAGAAATAGCCAAACAGAAAGGCACTCCTACTCAACCGGGCGTAAGCAGTCCGTATCGCGACAGACCGATAGAAGAAAGTCTCACTCTCTTCCATCAGATGAATACCGGTGAAATTGAAGAGGGTGCTATGGTGTTGCGTGCCAAAATTGATATGGCACACTCAAACATGCATTTTCGTGATCCTATTATATATCGTGTTATCAAGCATCCGCACCACCGCACAGGAACTACATGGAAAGCATATCCCATGTATGACTTCGCCCACGGACAAAGTGATTACTTTGAAGGTGTTACACACTCCATCTGCACATTAGAATTTGAAGTGCACCGCCCGCTTTACGATTACTTTATTGACAAACTAATTGAAACTCCACTTGCTACAGAAGCCGGATATCGTCCGCGACAAATGGAATTCAATCGTTTGAATCTTACCTATACGGTAATGAGTAAGCGTAAACTTCTTGCTTTAGTGAAAGAAGGATTGGTTAACGGATGGGACGATCCTCGTATGCCTACTATCTGTGGCTATCGCCGCAGAGGGTATTCGCCTGAATCGATACGTAAATTCATTGACATGATTGGCTACACTAAATATGAGGCGCTAAATGATGTTTCTCTCTTAGAGGCAGCCGTTAGAGAAGATCTGAACACCAGAGCAACCCGCGTATCGGCCGTACTGAATCCCGTGAAGCTTATTATCACCAACTATCCTGAAAATACGGTAGAACAAATGGAAGCGATCAACAATCCGGAGGATCCGGAAGCAGGCTCGCACATGATAGAGTTTAGCCGTGAATTATGGATGGAACGCGAAGACTTTATGGAGGACGCTCCCAAGAAGTATTTCCGAATGACACCCGGACAAGAGGTTCGTTTGAAGAACGCTTATATTGTAAAATGTACCGGATGCAAGAAAGATGAGAATGGAGAAATTACGGAGGTTTATTGCGAGTACGATCCCAATACACGTAGCGGCATGCCGGATAGCAACCGTAAGGTAAAGGGAACGTTGCATTGGCTAAGCTGCGCTCATTGCTTACCTGCTGAAGTACGCTTGTATGACCGCTTATTTAAAGTAGAAAATCCGGGTACTGAAACGGAAGCTGATTTCCGTGAGTTATTGAACCCTGATTCTCTGAAGGTGCTAACCAACTGCTACGTTGAAAAATACTTGGCAGAACTCAAACCATTGTCATACCTACAATTCCAACGCATAGGATATTTCAATATAGACAAGGAATCGACTCCTGACAAACTAATATTCAACCGCACAGTAGGATTAAAAGATACTTGGGGGAAAATAAATAAATAACAAGTAACCAAATAAATAAAAACGTCATGGAATCTGTAGCTTTTATACAATGGTGCTTGGATCACCTCAATTATTGGACCATCACCTTGTTAATGGCCATTGAAAGTTCGTTTATTCCTTTTCCTTCAGAAGTCGTTATTCCGCCTGCTGCGTACAAAGCAGCAGTGGGGCACGAATTGAACATATATCTTGTTGTTTTATTTGCTACCATCGGTGCTAATATCGGAGCGTTGATTAATTATTATCTGGCCATGTGGTTGGGCCGACCGCTTGTGTATAAGTTTGCTAATAGCAGGTTTGGACACATGTGCCTCATTGATCAGGCTAAAGTTGAACATGCTGAAGCCTATTTCGACAGAAACGGAGCGCTTTCAACTTTTATTGGTCGACTGATACCTGCGGTAAGACAACTGATCTCAATTCCAGCCGGATTGGCGCGTATGAAACTGAGTACGTTTTTACTGTATACAACATTGGGAGCCGGAATATGGAATGCGATTCTTGCTGCAATCGGTTATTACTTAGCCAGCGTACCGGGCATTGAAACTGAAGAACAACTGATAGCTAAAGTGACGGAATACAGCCATGAATTGGGTTACCTTTTTATTGCAATAGCTATATTTATTGTAGGATACCTGGTATATAAAGGTTATAAATCGAATCATAAATAATAGTTCTTTTGATAAGGTGGTGTGCTTGTATAGGGGATTTCCTTTTTCAAAAAGCTCATTATGTTTTTAAAAAAGCTGGTTATGTTTTTTAAAAAGCTCTTTATGTTTTCGGACTATACAAATAAAAGAACGACTGGTCAACTTGTTTTGGCCAGTCGTTTTCTTTTGAGAATCTACATAATTAATCACTTACCAAGTGCTGCAGTAAGCGCTTTTTCGTAATCGGGTTCCTGCGTAATTTCAGGCACCATTTCAGTGTATACTACTTTCCCGTCTTTATCAACCACCACAACAGAGCGAGCAAGCAATCCATACAAAGGACCATCTTCCATTAGCAAGCCATAGTTGTCAGCAAAAGGAGAAGGACGGAAATCTGAAAGAGCTACCACGTTGGTAATACCTTCTGTACTACAGAAACGTCCATGTGCAAAGGGCAGGTCCTTGGATATAGCCAAAACAACTGTATCCGGCAATGAGGATGCCAATTTGTTAAATTGTCGTACCGAAGTGGCACAAACACTTGTATCCAAACTTGGAAATATATTTAAAATCACATTCTTTCCTTTGAATTCACTCAGTGAAACAGAAGATAAGTCTGATTTGGTGAGGTTGAAATCGGGGGCTGTTGCTCCTACTTTGATAAATTCACCTTTAATTTTTACAGGTTGACCTTTAAAATTTGTTGTTGTCATAATTCTACTTTATTAGTATTCTTTGTTTAAAATCATTTTATAACATATAAACAACGGACCAAGCAATTGGTTCAAACAAAAAAAAGAAGAAGTCTCACAACCTCTCCTTTTTTGTTATTTTTTTGAATCTTCCTCAATATACGAAATCAGTAACAGTCCGTATATCAGTTGATGAAGCACCTATGTACACTTTAAATTTTCCGGGCTCTGCTTTCCATTCACCACTTGCTTCGTCATAAAACTTCAAATCATCGGGTGTTAAAGTAAAGGTAATTAGTTTCTCTTCACCCGGATTCAAAGCAACCTTGGCGAATTTTTTCAATTCCTTCAACGGCCTTACAACAGAACACTTCTCATCTCCTACATACAACTGAACCACCTCTTTACCGCCTAACGTTCCATTGTTTTTCACCTTTAGAGAGATAGCTAAAGAGCCTTCGGCAGGCATTTGTTTCGAAGAGAGAGTTGCCTTATCGTAAACAAAAGTAGTATAGCTCAGACCGTGACCAAATGGGAACAGTGCAGGAATCTTTTTAGTATCATGCCAACGGTATCCCACCAAAATGTCTTCTTTGTATTCTTGATTAATACTGTCGCCCGGGTAAGAGATTTCTCCGAAAGCATGCGCTCCATTATCAGCCAACTTCACAGGAAAAGAGAAAGGCAACTTACCACTGGGGTTCACCTCGCCGGTTAATATATTAGCGATAGCGTTACCTGTTTCAGATCCCAGGTACCAACCTTGTATAATAGAAGGTACATCTTTTACCCAAGGCATCTCAACGGCATTGCCACTTAATAGCACCATAACCATCTTTTTATTCACATGTAGAAGCCCCTTTATCAAATCATTCTGCCCAAAAGGAAGTTCATAACCCAATCTGTCACCGGCTTCACAGTCCTGCTGGTGGTTTTTATTCAAACCTCCTACGTAAATAACAAGATCAGCATCGGCTGCTTGTTTAATTGCTTCAGCGCGAAGCGAATCGGTCACAGATGGTGGTATAACATCCACATGATCGTACATCGCACGTCCTGATTCATAGCCTTGAGTATAAACAATCTTGTCACCCAGCTTGGCTCTTAATCCATCCAAAGGAGAAATCTCTTGCTTCACTTTCAAAACAGAAGAGCCTCCACCTTCGGTTAAGCGTCTCGTTGCATTTTCTCCAACAACCAATATTTTATTGTATTTCGTTGCATCAATAGGAAGCAAAGCTTTTTCTTTTTTGGAAAGAGCTTTGTTTTGCAACAATACAATTCCTTCTTCAGCAACCTTGCGGGCAACCGAATAGTGTTCTTCCGAGGTAAACGATCCCCATGGCTTTTTGCTGTTCATCGCAGTGCGAAAGATCAATTTCAAAATGCGGCTTGCTTTATCATCAATAGTAGACATCGGCACGCTACCTTCTTTTAGCATCTTCAGGTAAGGTTTAGCCAGATAATAATCATCATAAGTAAATGCCGATTCGGACGTAAGTCCGTTAGTATACGACCCCATTTCAATATCCAAACCATTCAAAGCCGCTTCATGTGTGTCATGTGCCCCACCCCAATCGGTAATCACCACACCATCGAACTTCCAGTCTTTCTTTAAAATTTGCTGTAGCAACAATTCGTTGTGACAGGCATGCTGGCCCCTGACTTTATTATAGGAACCCATGATGCTCCATACATGGCCTTGCATGACGGCAGCCTTAAAAGCGGGAAGATAGATTTCCTGCAAAGCGCGATCGCTAAGTTCCACATTGATGTGCCCGCGCCACAATTCCTGATTGTTGAGCGCGTAATGTTTCACACAAGCAGCAACGCCATTTTTCTGTACGCCCTGAATATAAGGTACTACCATAACAGAAGCCAGATAAGGATCCTCACCCATGTATTCAAAGTTACGACCGTTGAGCGGTGTGCGATAGATATTCACACCAGGTCCCAGCAATACATCCTTTTCCCGATAACGTGCTTCCTCGCCAATGGCTTTTCCGTAAAGTGCTGACATGTCAGGATTCCACGTGGCAGCCAAGCAAGTCAGTGCTGGGAAAGCAGTGCACGAATCATTGGTCCAGGAGGCCACATTCCATGAGTTCCATTGAATTTCCTCTCTAACCCCATGAGGTCCGTCACTCATCCATATTTCAGGTATCCCTAAACGAGGAACACCCGGACTACTAAATTTGCTTTGTGCGTGACACATTTTCACCTTTTCCTCAAGCGTCATTCTGCTAAGTGCGTCTTTTACACGCTCTTCCAGAGGTTTAGTTTCGTCCAGATAAACGGGTGTCTGCGACAAAGCCGGTAATCCAAGGCTAGCAGCCAAGATAAAGACTGCTATAAATTGTTTTTTCATTTCAATAGTATTATATCCAAATTATTATTCTGCTAACGTGCTTCTAATGTCAATGCACCCTCTTGCAAACCGGCAGAAGTAGCTTTCAATGTAATCACACCTTGGGCTGTATTATTTTGAAGTACAACCAGGCATTTGCCATAGAAAGCCTTACGTTCCGGCTTTTTGAAACTCTCAGAAGAGATGGGACTGCCATTATCAACCCCACTCACAAAAGCAGCACCATCAACCTCAAACTTCACCAAGTTGTCTGCATGAGGGCAAAGATTTCCATCACGATCCAGAATATCCACCGTCACAAAACTCAAGTCAACTCCATCCGCCTTTATTGAATTCCTGTCGGCTGAGAGTCTGATCCTGGCCGGCTCACCTGCTGTGTGCAATTCACGGCTAAGCACCTCCTTGCCATTCTTTCGCGACACAACACGCACAGTGCCCGGCTCAAATGTAACTCGCCAGCTCACATGATAAACGTCCTTCTCTTTTTTCCTGATGCCACAAGATTTGCCATTGACAAAAAGCTCCACCTCATCTGCATTGCTATAATAAGCCCATAGATCAACCGTTTCACCCTTTTGCCAATTCCAATGCGGAAAAACATGCAACACCGTTTTGTCAGTCCACTCACTCTGATACATATAGTACACATCTTTCGGAAATCCGGCCAAGTCAATCACTCCAAAATAAGAACTCCGGGCAGGCCACCAGTAGGGAGTTGGCTCACCTAAATAATCAAATCCCGTCCACAAATACATGCCACTGATAAAATCATTGTTCTTCACCAGTTTCCAAGATTCTTCATGAGTAGTTCCCCAAGGAGCATGACAATTATCATAAGAAGAGCAAGAGTACGAATCATCGTGAAAAGGAACATCCCAACGAGTAGGCCAGATATACATGGAATCGCTGGGCATCCGATAATATCCGCGTGTCATTAGTGCAGAGGTTGACTCGGTCACAATAAACGGTTTGCCCGGAAAGTTACGTGGTACATCTTTGAAATAGGTTTCGTGATAATTAAATCCGATGAGATCCAGTGCTCCCGAGCGAAACAAGTGATTACTCGGATCGGGTTCATTGTTTCCTGCTGTTACGGGACGTGTGGGGTCAAGAGCCTTCACCATATCCACCAGTTTCTTGGTGAGAAGAGAATTCACACTCAGTTCCTTGCCATCCGCAGCCAATGAATTTTTATCACGTTTCATATTCAGCAGCAGATTGGCCTCTTTGATATCAAGCGTATCAGCATCGGCATGCGTCCATTGTTCAAGAACTTCATTTCCAATACTCCACATAAAAATGGAAGGGTGATTCCTGTCACGTAATATATGGTCACTTAAATCACGTTCGTGCCATTCATTGAAGTACAAGGAATAATCATACGTTGTTTTACGCTTTCGCCACATATCAAACGTTTCATCCATTACCACAAAGCCCATCCGATCACACAAATCGAGCAATTCGGGCGCAGGCGGATTGTGGCTGCAACGAATGCCGTTACATCCCATCTCTTTTAAGATCTCTAATTGCCTCTCCATAGCCCTCACGTTGATGGCGGCCCCCAGACAACCCAAATCATGGTGCATGCAAACTCCCTTTATTTTTATTCGCTCTCCGTTCAGGATAAATCCTTGAGATGAATCAAAGGAGAAAGAACGAATACCCACAGGTGTGTCATACACATCTACCGTTTTACTGCCTACCTTGACCTCCGTGCGCAAGCTATAAAGATACGGAGCTTCCAAAGTCCAAAGATTCGGCCTGTCCAAATGAAGCAGCTGACTGCAAACGGCCACTCCCTGAGGAGTAACAGATACGTTTTGTACCCTAGCTTGAGATACCACTTTCTGAGTGGCATCCAATAAATACGAAACAACCTCAGCTTTCAAAACCGATGCCGTGGTATTTTTCAGTGTAACATCAGCTTTTATGCTTGCCTTCTGTGCATTGACAACGGGAGTCGTAACATACGTCCCCCATAAATCGACATGGAGAGAATTGGTAATAGAAAGCCATACATTCCGATAAATACCGGCTCCGCTATACCACCTGGAGTTGGGTTGTTCAGCATTGTCAACCCGTACCGCAAGCACATTTTCTTTTCCCTGTATAATATAAGGAGTCAGGTCATGGCGGAACGAAATGTATCCATAGGGACGAATGCCTAATGACACACCGTTAATGAATACCTCCGCATTCATATACACCCCATCGAAATCGATATATATCCGTTTACCCTTCATGGAAGCAGTGGCAACAAATGTTTTTCGGTACCACCCTATTCCACCCGGTAAAGCCCCACCTCCACTGCCTGCAGGATGGTCCTCACTGAATTCTCCCTCGATGGCCCAATCATGAGGTAACGACAATTTGCGCCAAGAGCTATCATCATACGTCTTTGATTCCGCTCCTTTTATATCTCCTAAATGAAAACTCCAATCTTGGTTGAACAGCAAACGCTGACGCACATTCTCGCCGGGTGCACCGACCATTGACAGCGGGAACAACAAGAAACTCAGAAACAAGAGTAATGTTTTACCTTTTTTCATCGGAATCAAAGCTTTATCGTTATTTCACTTCCTTCATAAGAAACCGTTTTGCCTTTCACCTCTTTTTCAATGCCTACCGCATTTGTTTTATTGACAAATACCACTTCGAATGTCCGCTTGTTCAACATACCATCAAAACTGCCTTCACGGGTCCCTATTATCAGCGAACGTGTCGCATCGTTATAAATAAAAGGAATCATTGAATACTTTCCTTTTTCATAATTATAGTTCACCCCTTCATCTTCATACAACGTAAAGCTTCCATTTTTCCCTGCATAAACATAAATCTTGATGTTTACTGGTTGTTTCTCCGTGGTGTACTGCATATCAGGACCAAAAGGCACAATAGCACCTTCGCGTACATACAGTGGCATACGTTCGTATGGTGCTTCCACTGAAAGGAGCTGTCCACCCGCCAAATGCTTACCACTGTAAAAGTCATACCAGCCCGTGGTAGCAGGGAAATAGACATTTCTTTTACGTGCACCATATTCATATACCGGACAAGCCATCACCGATGGTCCAAACATATATTGATCACCAATATTATTCACCTGGGTATCTTTACCAAAATCCATGACCAAGGCCCTCATGATTGTATAATCGTTGAAATAAGTCATTCCTGCCAAGGAGTAAATATAAGGCATCAAACGATAACGCAATTGAGTATAATAAACAATAGACTGATAGGCCGGATGTCCTTCGGGAGCAATGTTCCATACCTCTCTATAGGGGAACTGTCCGTGAGCACGGAACAGAGGACAAAATGCGCCAAACTGATACCAACGTGTATTCAGCTCTCTCCATTCTTTGTAATCAGCATTCTCTTTTCCGGTGGCGTTAAATTCATATTGTCCTTTCTCATAACGTTTTTCTACACAAAAGCCACCAATATCCATCGTCCAATAAGGGATGCCACTCATTGAGAAGTTTAAGCCGGCAGAAATCTGCGCTTTCATATCTTCCCAGCGAGTAGCAATATCGCCACTCCAGGTAGCAGTAGAATATCGTTGAAGCCCCGCAAAGCCCGAACGCGTAAGCAAGAATACACGTTTATCAGGATCAGTACCACGCTGTCCGTCATAAATAGCTTCCGCATTCATCAGAGCATATGCATTGAAGTACTTGGTTGAAGGACCCAATGCCGTAGGACCGCACAAGGCTTTTCTATATTCCATATCGGTGCAGTCGCGCACATTCGGTTCGCTCGCATCCATCCACCAGGCATCAATCCCCAACGGATACAAATGATCTTCCATTTGCTTCCAGAAAAGCTTACGTGCCTCGGCACTGTAGGCGTCATAAAAAGAGCCCACATAACCCGGACCTACCCAATCTCGTATACTGTCTTTCACGGCTTGCTGATACATCCATCCCTTTCTGTCAAACTCTTTATAATGTTCAGTGGTAACATAGAACTTAGGCCACACAGAAATCATCATCTTGGCATTCATTTGATGAATGGAATCAACCATTCCTTTAGGATCGGGGAAACGCGCTTTGTCAAATTCATGGCTACCCCATGCATCTTCAGGCCAATAGTTCCAGTCAAGCACAATATTATCAATAGGAATTTGTCTTTTTCTAAACTCTTTGAGCACTCCCAGAATTTCGTCCTGCGTTTTATACCTTTCTCTACTTTGCCAATATCCCATGGCCCACTTAGGCATAATCTGCGATTTTCCGGTAAGCCTTCTGTAACCACTGATCACGTCATCCATTGAATGACCGGCCACGAAATAGTAATCAATTTCATCACCCATCTCACTATACAAAGCCAGCTTATTCTGCTCTTTGTCGGTTACCGGCGAAAGAGCACGCAATCCGCAATAAGAAACACCTCCATCGGGTCGCCATTGAATTCGTAACGGCACGCGTTTACCGGCTTGCATATTCACTGAAAACTTATAGCTATTGGGATTCCAGGCCGTACGCCAACGTTCGGGCACCACTTCTTTGTTGTCTAAGTACACGGTTACATAACCCGCATAATAAAGTTGAAAACGATAAGCACCGTCTTCTTTAGCCTCAATCTCTCCCTCGTACGTCACCTTTGAACCGTCAAATGGAAAATCCTTGGGCAAATTCAGGATTGTTTTTATATCTTCAAAATAGATATTCTTTTCCGTACGAACCACAGGTTGAGCCTTCCTATTCGCGCCGGGTACGTATGTGCCGGTGAGACCGCCTTTGACACCTTTGCTGTCGTAAAGTGTAAAGGTTTCATCCAACTGGGCATAATCTCTTTCATCACCAAATCTGCTCAATGAATAATTATCCCATAATATCCCATAGTTTTTATTTGATAAGACAAAAGGAACTGAAACCTTGGTATTGTATTGAAAAAGAGATTCGTTTTTACCTTTGTAGTTGAATTCATCCGCCTGGTGTTGTCCTAATCCGTAAAACGCCTCATCATCCGGAGATTCAAACGATTGTTTCAAGGCATAACCATCTGTGCCTTCCACTGTAACCGGATCAAAACGTTTGCCTCCTCCCTCATTTTCGCGAAGAAGTATCTTCCCTGAAACATCAAAGAACTGTACTTCACCAGTCTTAAGGCTAACTACAGCCTTCAAGTCGGCCGTGCTCACCACTACTTCATCATTCTTCTCTTCCACAGAGAAATCACTGAATTTTTCTTGTGGAACAACGATCAGACTTTTTTCTTTGGAGAAAGATTTCTTTGGAGTAGCTGATACATGAATGATCTTACTATTTACCACATTCAATCTAACCTGCCGAGAGTCCGTTGATTCTTTTTGATCCAGACGGATCAATACACCCTCATCCGTTCTTTCGTACCCCGGTGAGGCACACGAAGCAAAAAACAATCCTGCTATCAACAACCAGTGCGTGTTCTTCATTATTTTAAAGTTTAAAAATTATAATAGGACAATTATTAGCGTAACAAAAATACGAATAACAACTCAACTGGAGCATTCACTTTGTATTATAGACAGGTGCCTTTTGTTTAGAAGAGGTATTTTAATTGTTTCCCATCAGGGCATATATTGTTAAATCCTAGAGAACGAGATGATTTCCCGGCTCTTTTTTCATTTCTGCCATGTAAGCTGAAGGCAGCATTCCGAATTCATCTTTGAAGTATTTGCTGAAATACTTTGGGTTATTGAATCCTACCTCATAAGCTATTTCAGAAATATTCATCTGACTTTCGCGCAATAGCTGAGCCGCTCGTTTTAATCTGAGTGTACGAATAAACTCTACCGGCGACTTTCCTGTTATATGAATCAATTTTTTATAAAGATGTACACGACTCATACCCAGTTCACGGCTCAGTTCTTCAACTGACAGTTCACTACGCGAAATGTTGTTTTCAACATAAAGAATTGCCTTTTTAATCAGTTTCTCATCCAACGGAGTAATCGTTATCTCGCTAGGTTCAGGATCAATCTGTTTAGTAAATTTAGACCTTCTTACCTCTCTAAACTCAAGCATCTTTTTGATGCGTAAAGAAAGTATTTCAAAATTAAATGGTTTGGTTATATAATCATCAGCACCAATTTCTAGTCCTTCAAGTTTATGCTCCTCCGCAGTGCGAGCTGTTAGTAAAATGAGTGGAATGTGAGACGTTCTCACATCATTTTTAACCATGCTGCACAACTCGGTTCCATCCATCTCAGGCATCATTACATCACTAATGATGAGATCGGGCTGCAAATCAGGAATCATCACCCATGCCTCACGCCCGTTACGTGCCTCCCTAATTCGGTAATAACCACTCAAACTCTCTTTCATAAATGAGCGAAAATCTTCATTGTCATCCACAATCAGCAGCAACGGAATATCTTTGCCTGACAATTCAGGAATGTTTTGTTTAAAAGCATTGCTAGCCGTATCTTTTCCATCAATAATAACTTCTTCAGTCATCGCGCCCTTTTCCATCCAATCAAATGATTCCTGAGCATTGACGACAGGGATAGTGAAAGTGAAAATACTCCCCCCTCCCACATTATCAGTGATTTGTATTTGTCCGCCGTGTAAATTCACAAATTCTTTCACCATGTGCAAACCGATGCCACTACCTCCAAAGTCGTGAGCATCACCGTGTTGCACCTGATAAAAACGGTCGAATATGCGCTGCTTATCCTCATCTTTTATACCAATACCCGTGTCTGCCACACTGACCTGAAGCGATAGATCAGCATTCCCTTCCTCCTGACTCAGGCAAACGACCACATCAACCCTGCCGCCGGCATCCGTAAATTTAAATGCGTTCGACAAAAGATTCATCAGTATTTTATTCAATTTATCTTCATCAAAATCCATGTTAAGAGCATGGATAGCTGATTTCAGAGAAAGCTTAACATTTTTCTTATCCGACAAGTCGGCAAATGAAAGACAAGCATTGCGTATGCAAGCCATTGCATCGGCAGTGACAGGCTTCAACACATTACCCTGTACATCACTTTTCCTGAAGTCCAAGATTTCATTTACCAAATTCAGTAACCGGAATGCATTGCGTTTCATCACCATTAATTTCTGCTTGTGTTCTTCGCTCTCCATGCTTTTAATCAGCCCGTCTATGGGTGAAATAATCAGTGTAAGCGGAGTACGCAATTCATGACTTACATTCGTAAAGAAACGTAATTTCATGTCGTCAAGTTCATGCTTTCGTTCAGCCTCCATCTCTATTTGTCGTATCCTAAACCTATTTCGTTCAGCTCTCAACACCATTCTGCGAGCCAAGATCAACAAACCCACCAATAACAAACCATACAAAGCATACGCCCAATAGGTTCTCCAAAACGGGGGACGGATAACAATAGTCAACGTGGCAGCTTCTTCATTCCAATACCCATCACTATTAGCCGCTTTGACTTTAAACGTGTAGGTTCCTGGAGCCAAATTAGTATAAGTAACCTCATGTACGCTGCCGTCAACATACAACCAGTCAGGATTAAAACCTTCGAGCATATAAGCGAAACGACATTTTTCGGGTAAAATGTAATCCATTCCGGAAAAAGAAATCGAAAATACATTCTGACGATACTTCAATTCTACCTTATTCGTTTTATTTAATGCAGCAACTAATATTTTATGTCCGCTATACACAGAGTCAATTTGTACTTCTTCGTTAAAAAGGGTGATACCCGTGAAACTCACTTTGGGCAATATCTGGTTATATTTTATCTTATCGGGGAAAAAATAATTTAACCCTCGCAAGCCTCCCATAATAATTTCACCATTCCGGGTGCCTGCTATGGAACGAATGTTAAACTCATTGCCTTGTAATCCGTCTTTCGAATCATAGTTATTAAACGAATACTTGTAGTCTCTCGTTTTGAGGTCTTCAGAAACCACCACATTAGATACTCCATTGGCCGTAGTTATCCACATATTTTTATGCCGATCCTCTACGATAGCACATATAATATCATCAGCCAAGCCATCAGCCTTTCTTAAAATCCTGATTTGGTCCTGTTGAAAATTGAATATATTCAAGCCATCTCGAGTGGCTACCCATAAAAGCCCCCGGCTATCCTCATAAACCTGATTCACGTTCAAACTAGAAAACTGCTGAGTACCGGCACGATTACCGTTAAGCCGTTCGAAACTCCCTTTATTCATGTCGAGCACCGTCAGTCCGATGGCAGTACCAATAAACATTTTCCTGTTTTTACCCAGAAAGAGAGACGATACATAATTAGAAGTCAGATATTTATCGGCCTGATAAGTAATAAACTTTCCGGTTGCCGGATTCAACATCTGAAGCCCACCTCCCAAGGTGCCAATCCATATCATACCCTTCTCGTCTTCCACAACAGACCAGACATTATTATTAACCAATGAATTAGGATTCTTCGGATTGTGATTGTATCGAATAAATTTTCTCCCGTCAAAACAGTTCAGTCCGCCCAGGTAAGTTGCAATCCAAAGTTTTCCATCAGAAGCCTGGCACAACCCAACTATCACGTCTGCCGACAAAGAAGAGGCATCACTCGGATTATTTTTAAAAATAGTTTTTTCTCCGGTCAGTCTGTTTATCTGAATAAGTCCACTTCCATTGGTGCCAACCCATAAATTATCTTTTCCATCCTCCTCAATATACGTAATATCACTCTCAAAATTACCACTATTTTGCAAAGATGTAAAATGCTCAACTCCAAATTTAAAAGTACTCTCACTGTAATATGACACACCTTTTTTATAAGTACCGATCCAAACAATTCCTACATCATCACAATACACGCAATTGATGCTGTTATGCGATAAACTTCTATTATCCGCCAAATTATTTTTCAAATTCGCCAGAGAACCTTTTCTTTTATCAATGATGTCCACTCCTCCGTGATCAGTTGCCAGCCAGATCTTGCCATGAACATCCTGAGTGATATCTTGTACCACATCGCTCGACAATCGGTATGGCTTACTCTGCTTTCCATTGCTGTAATGCTCCCAGCGATTACTCTTTCGGTACCAGACCCATACGCCGGAAGCCCCTTTAGAATAAATCCAGAAATCGCCGTCAGAATCAATAAAAAGAGAATACTTATCGGACCAATAGTACTGAGTTGAGGACATCATGAAATGATTCTGCATCACAATCCGTGACGAATTTTTATCAACAATATCTACGGCACCGTTATCAAAAAGAAAAACGCCCTTGTCTTTTAACGTACGAATACACGTTACCAGCCCTTTGCTCAAACCATTCTTCTGATTCTGAGGATAGAAGTGCAGCGTTTTGGTTTTGGTCAAATAAGAAAATCCCCCCAAATTCATCACATAAAACCAAAAGTTCTTATCCTCATCAATATAAACTACGGAGGGAATATGATTGATGCCGAATCCTTTCATGATTTCCGCCAAGTTGTTAACAAAAACTTCTTTTTTAGAGTCAAAAAACACATACCCCACTCCTGTATGTATCCAAAGATTGCCATCAGCGTCCTCTTGAATCAAATCAACAAAGTTATCTGCAATGGAATGGCCGATACTCTCTTTATGCCTGAATATTTTATAATTATATCCATCATACCTATTTAATCCGCTAGCCGTTCCAAACCACATAAACCCTTTACTATCTTTGAATATATAGTTAACCTGGCTGTTAGAGAGTCCATTCTTCGTATCAAGGTGTTTGAACATATAACCGTCTTGGGCCATCAAGGGCCATATATTCGTAAGCAAGAGGAAGAATAATGAAGAGAGGATGATACGTGCTTTCATAAATGTTTTTCATTAATAATGCAAACTTAATAAAAAAAATTCACTTTCACAACTGCTCAGAATAATACTTTCTTAATTAATTGTCATACTTTAGTTTCATAATGAGGTTGAATTAAATTTTTATACCTATTTTCGTAACCAGATAGAATTAAACCATTTGTTAAACGAATATTATGATGAAAAGAAAACTCTTTTTTGCAGCAACTTTATTGCTGGGAATTTTAGGTGGACAGGCCAAAGTCGTACTGCCTGACATTGTTGGCAACAACATGGTACTACAGCAAAACACAAAAGTTAAACTCTGGGGAAAAGCCAAGGCCCATGCGACCCTAAGCGTAAAAACATCTTGGAACTCAGAAACGTATATAACCAAGGTCGAAACTGATGGCAAATGGCTCATTTCGATTCCAACTCCTAAAGCAAGCTTTACTCCGCAAACCATCAAACTGTCTGATGGCGAAGTGATGGAGTTAACGAATATACTCATCGGTGAAGTCTGGTTTTGTTCGGGACAATCCAACATGGAAATGCCATTAAACGGATTCACGAACTGTCCCATCCTCGGAGCCAACGAAACGATTGCTATGGCAAGTAAGTACAAAGCAGGCATACGCGTTGCGACCATCGCAAAAAAGGCAGCGCTCACCCCTCAGGAAAACTGCGAAGGAAAATGGATGGAATCGACTCCGGAAAACGCCCAATGGTTTAGTGCAACAGCCTTTCACTTTGCAACAACACTCTTCCAGACATTGAATATTCCGGTGGGAATCATTAATTGCAGCTGGGGAGGCTCCACCGTTGAAGGGTGGCTACCCAAAGAAATCTTAAACAATTATTCAGACATTGACATCAAACAGGCATCCGGCAACGAAGGACCTGAATACATGAAACCGATGATTATGTACAACGGAATGCTAAAACCGCTACAAAACTACACCATCAAAGGCTTCCTTTGGTACCAGGGCGAATCAAATCTGGGAAAACATAATACCTATGCACAAAGATTGGCCACCATGGTAAATCTATGGAGAGAAGAATGGGGTCAGGGAACACTTCCATTTTATTTTGCAGAAATCGCCCCCTATGAATATGGAGACAATATATTAGGTGCCCTTTTGCGTGAAGCCCAATTCAAAGCACAAGAGCTTATCCCATCCAGTGGCATGATTTCAACCAATGATTTAGTGGAACCTTTCGAAGCCCGCAACATACATCCGCGTAACAAAACAACAGTGGGCAAACGCCTATGCTACCTGGCACTGACCAGAACCTATGGTGTGAAAGGCATTGTTGATCAAGGGCCTATTTACCAGTCCATGGAGATAAAAGACGGTAAAGCCATCATTAGTTTCAGTAACGCACCCGAAGGTTTCAGCCGGATGAATGGCATTGAGGGCTTTGAAGTAGCAGGAGCCGATAAAGTATTTTATCCGGCTGTGGCTGTGGTCGACTGGAATAAGCACATCATTGTAAGCAGTGATCAAGTACCCCAACCGGTAGCCGTAAGATATGCATTCAAGAACTTTCAACCGGGCAATCTGCACAACCACAGAGAACAGCCTGTATTCCCTTTCCGTACAGACAATTGGTAATCAGATAAAACGATATACATCATGACAATCAGAATCAAAGAATTACTCTGGATAGTGTTTGTTGGCATCGGCAGCACTACCTACGCCCAAAAGAGCTTTAAACTAACGTCACCCGACGGGCACTTGGTTACAACGATACAAACGGGGAATGAATTAACTTACTCCGTTGATTATAAACAAGAAAACATATTACTAGCCTCTCCGATCGCATTAACTCCAACCGCAGGAAGCGTAGAGGCGCCTCAAGTAAAATCGGCAAAAGGAAAAATTCAGCAAATAAAACAAACGATCCCCTCTCCTTTTTATCGGAAGAGTGAAATAAATGATCACTACAATGAACTCAAACTCAGTCTGGGAAAACAATGGAGCATCGAATTCAGAGCCTATGACGATGGAGTCGCCTATCGATTTGTAAATCATTCAAAAAAGCCGTTCCATGTTGAAAAGGAAACGGTTCGTTATAATTTCCCGGATGATCTGATGGCAACCGTACCCTACGTAGCGCGCGGTGAAGACGGTAACTATGAATCTCAGTTTCATAATTCCTTTGAAAATACCTACACCACCTTGCCTCTTTCTGAATTGAACAAGAAGAGGCTGATGTTTCTTCCTTTGGTCGTGCAGACTAAAAATGGAACAAAAATATGTATTACCGAAGCTGATTTAGAAAATTACCCAGGGCTTTACCTCAGCAGTGCAGAAGGTGGTAACTCCTTAAGCGGCGTGCAACCCGCATACCCTAAAACAACCGTTCAAGGAGGGCACAACAACTTACAATTCTTTGTCACCGCCCGCGAGTCATACCTTGCCCGCGTTGAAGGAGCACGTACATTTCCGTGGAGAACAATGATCATAACCGGCAATGACACTCAGTTGGCCGAAAGCGACATGACATACAAGCTGGCGAGTCCGTCACGACTAAAAGACATCTCATGGATCAAACCGGGCAAAGTAGCATGGGACTGGTGGAATGACTGGAATATAGACGGAGTTGACTTCGTTTCGGGAGTCAACAACCCAACCTATAAATATTACATAGACTTTGCGTCTAAGCACCACATGGAGTACGTGATATTAGACGAGGGATGGTCCGTTAACGGAGAAGCCGATTTAATGCAGGTAGTGAAAGATATCGACATCAAAGAGCTGATCGATTACGCCGAGGCGCGTCAGGTAAGCATCATCCTATGGGCCGGCTTTCACGCATTTAACCGCGATATGGAAAACATCTGCAAACATTACTCCGCTATGGGAGTAAAAGGATTTAAAGTCGACTTCATGGACCGCGATGACCAGGAAATAGTAGCCTTCAACCAACGTGCGGCAGAGACTTGTGCCCGTTATAAACTGATCCTTGATCTTCACGGCATGTACAAACCGGCCGGGATGAACAGGACATACCCTAATGTACTCAACTTTGAGGGTGTACACGGACTCGAACAAATGAAATGGAGCCCTGCATCGGTTGACCAAATGAAATATGATGTGACTATTCCCTTTATCCGCCAAGTGGCCGGTCCGATGGATTACACACAAGGAGCGATGCGTAACGCAACCCGCAACAGTTACTTCCCCTGCAATTCAGAACCAATGAGCCAAGGCACGCGGTGTCATCAGTTAGCCCTTTACACGATACTCGAGTCGCCTTTTAACATGTTATGCGACAATCCATCTAATTACATGCGCGAGCCCGAATCGCTGGAATTTATTTCTCAGATTCCTACCGTATGGGATGAAACCCGCGTACTGGATGGGCAAATGGGTGAATACATCGTTACCGCCCGTCGCAAAGGCAATGTGTGGTACATAGGAGGCATTACCAACTGGACCGAACGAGATGTAACGGTCGACTTCAGCTTCCTGAACAATGCATCTTTCCGTGGTGTCATGTTCAAAGACGGAGTCAACGCGCATCGTTCAGCCCGCGATTATACCAAGGAAGAGCTTGAAACAATAAGTCCGGTGAACATACACATGGCCCCCGGCGGAGGTTTCGTTATGAAACTTGTGTTGCCATAAATACAAGAAATACGGATCAACAAAAATGTCGCTTTGCTTTTTATGGAATAATTAAGCAAAGCGACATTGCATTTAATTTTTAGCATTATATTTGCAGGCATTCACAAAATCACAAAAAACAATGAAAGAAAGAGAGCAGATTTTAATCCGTGCCTCATGGATCAGTATCATCGGTAATGCAATTCTTTCCATCTTAAAAATGGGAGTCGGCATATTTGCAGGTAGCTTGGCCGTCTTGGGTGATGGTATTGACTCAGCCACAGATGTGGTTATTTCCATCGTAACCCTGTTCACCGCACGAATTGTAAGCCGCCCGCCGAACTCGAACTATGCTTACGGTTATGAAAAAGCCGACAGTGTAGCCGCCAAAGTACTCTCTTTTGTCATCTTCTTTGCAGGTATGCAAATGCTACTGTCAACGGGAAAAAGCATTATCTTTGCCGTGCCCCGGGAACTACCCTCTACCATTGCAATCTACGTCACCCTGTTATCTATCATTGGTAAATTGGGGTTAGCCTATTACCAATTTCGCCAAGGGAAAAAAGCCGGAAGCGTCATGCTTATTGCCAACGCCAAAAACATGCGAAACGATGTCATCATATCAACAGGCGTACTATGCGGACTCTTCTTTACATTCATATTAAAAATGCCGATCCTTGACTCAATCACGGGACTACTCATCAGTTTATATATTATTAAATCATCCATAGACATTTTCATGGAGACCAATGTGGTGCTGATGGACGGCGTTAAAGACACCTCTGTGTACAGCAAAATTTTCGATGCGGTAGATCGCGTGCCCGGTGCTGTTAATCCGCACAGAGTACGCTCACGCCAACTAGGCAATCTGTACATGATTTCGCTTGACATTGAGGTTGACGGTACTCTTTCTCTCAATGAAGCCCATGAAATAGGCAACAAAGTAGAACACAACATCAAAGAAACCGTGGATGTATATGATATCATTGTGCACATCGAACCCAAAGGAAAAACACACCATGAAGAGAAATTCGGTGTAGACAAAAACTCGTTGTCTGATAAATTAAGATAAAAGAAAGAACTCTTCCGGGTTCGAAATAACATCAGCCTTTCAGTGGCATCAAAGCATCCTGAAAGGCTGATGTTGTATTGATAATTAACCATGAAAAAGCGCACATGATTTCGCACACAAATTCAGGCACATAATACACTGATAATAAACAGTTTACAAGACCATACATTTATTGAAACGAACAGAATGTGCCCACAATATAATATAGAATTAATAATATATATAATAATTCGGAGATTTCCTTTGTGTTTTCCTGAGTTGTCCTGCCGATGAAGAGATTATATCGAAACAAAACTGCATCAATATGTGTTTCATAAAATAAAGTGCATCACATTGTGTTTTACTGAAATACATTAAATAAGCGGTTTTTTAGTTATAATTGAAATTTAAAATAACATTTATAGGTCAAAAAGTATTTTTTTTATGAAAATTCCTTTGCGTTCTTAAAAAAATAGCTACTTTTGCGCTATAAATGTTTAAACACAATGCAAACTATTGTACGTAAACGTTATTAATTAAATCAGAATTATCAATTTTAATTTTTTTATTGAGATGAAAATGAAAAGTAAATTATTCGGTTTTGGCGCAAAATCAGCGCTTTACCTAATGGCAATTTGTGGCGCCCTTTTTACAAGTTGCTATGAGAAAGAAGAGATTGACGCAGATCCTATTGCACCTGCGGCTTATTACGTAATCGGTTCTGTTTCTAACGGAAGTAACGGTCAATCATTGAATGCAACCGTAACAGTTGACGGTGCTGCCGTAACTCTTACCAACGGTGCTTTCATTAAGAAAGTTGACTATAAGGAAGCAGGATATGTAATTACTGCCACTGCTGACGGATTCTATCCTGTAACTAGAACAGTTTACTGTATCGCAGTAGCAGAAGGACAAACCAGTACTGCTGTTGCAGATATCACATTGTTTGATGCAACTTCTCAGGTAACTCCTCCTACAGGCGTTCAAACTCCAACAGAAGCTCAGATACAAGCTGTTCAAGCTGCCGTTGTTGAAAGTTTTGTTCCTGAAGTAGGTACTGAAGCTACTGTAGGTACTTCAACTACACTTATCAACGATGACGGAACAATGACTATTACAACTCCTGTTACATTGAAAGCAGCAAGCGTAGATCCTGTTACTGTTACTTATTCTTATTATGAAGGATTTGATTTAGCTACAGACATTACGACAAGAGCCGTTACTTTCCAGCAACAGTTCCTTGCTAATGCATCTGCTTACTTAAACAGAGTTTATCCTTTGGTTAAGAAAACTGCAACGACTACTTTAACCGGTGGCGGTTTAAGTATTACAGGTTACCTATTGACATATACAATCAATCTGGACGATCTAATATTCAATATCGACGGAATAAACTACGGTGCGATAGTTAGCTATATGACTAATGTGAAAGTAGCTCCAACAGTTGATTCACACGATTCACATGATTCACACGATTCACACGATGGTCACGGTGGTTCAAGCAACGCCGGTGGTGGTGCAGGTACTGCTGAATAACTTCAGACCGAGTGAATTGAATGAATTATCCAAATTAAATAGTAAAAGTGATGAAAAGTAAATTAGTAATATTATCCTTACTGTTGGCTGGTGCATCAACTGCGATGGCTCAAAGCAACGGCGCCAAAGATAAATACTTCTCTGAGAAGTTCAAAGACAATATCTTTATCAGCGTTGGTGCAGGAGCTCAGTTGAATGTAAATCCTGACAACTTTGATTATGGCTTTGGACATGCCATAACTCCCCAGATCCATCTGTCAGTAGGTAAACTGTTCAACCCAACATGGGGTGTTCGTTTCCAGGCAGCCGGATTGTGGTCTACCCTCTATTCTAAATATGGAATGCCGAGTGGTACTTACAATGAGATCAAGAACAAGCACTATCTGACAACCCGTATCGATGGATTGTATAACATCACAAACGCCATCGCAGGTTACAACCCCGATCGTTTGTTCACTGTATCTGCCTTTGCAGGTCCCGGTCTTACTTGGTCTAAAACATTCGGAGATCAAAAAGATATCAATGCTTTGATTAACGGTTCAGTTGGTTTGATGGGACAGTTCAATGTGAACAAATACCTTGACATCAACATCGAAGCACGTGGTGAAGTATCTCCTTCTATGTTTGGTCGCAAGAGCAGTGCATACACTGACGGAGCTGTATCATTGACAGCAGGTGTTACTTACACATTTGGTGGCAAAAACTTCGTATCATGCAATTCTATTGTTGACACAAAATCAATCAATGATGAAGTAAACAGATACAGAAATGAATTGGCTGCCGCTCAACAAGAGTTGGCTGCTGCTAAGAATGCTGCCGGCAGAGTAGAAACTGTAACCAAAGAGGTGGTTAAAGAAGTTCAGGTTCCCGGACCTCGTGCTATCTTCTTCCAAATTGGTAAAAGCAAGCTTAACGACCAAGGTAAAGTTAACTTGTTGTTAGCTGCTAAGGTTATGAAGGCTAATCCTGACAAGAAATATAAGATTGCAGGATATGCAGACAAAGCTACAGGAAGTGCTCGCATCAACCAGAAGTTAAGCGAAAAACGTGCTAAAGTGGTTTATGATGCTCTTGTAGCAGAAGGTGTTAACCCCAACCAGATGGAAATCATCGCTAATGGTGGAACAGATAACATGTTCTATAACAAGAAAGAACTTAACCGCGTAGTGATACTTGAATAATCATTTTATTCTATCATAATAGAAACGGAGTACTAATTAGTGCTCCGTTTTTTTTGTATCTTTATTAAAAAATATATATTTGCAAAAAACAACCTTTAGCGATGAAAAAAGACAGAATTCAATGGATGTGCCTGCTAGTAAGCTGTGCCATCCTCAGCAGTTGTAGCAGCGTTGCACTTACAGGACGTAAGCAACTCATGCTGGTATCTGACGAGCAGGTAATGAGCCTGAGTGAACAAAGTTATACCGACTACATGAAAACAGCCACCCTTTCTACCGACAAGAGAAATACCGAAATGGTAGTACGTGTAGGTAAAAAAATAGCCAGCGCAGTAGAGACCTATCTCACATCACAAGGTCGCCAGGCTGACATAAGTGGGTTTGCGTGGACTTTCAAACTAGTGAAAAATGCAGAAGCCAATGCATTCTGCTTGCCCGGAGGTAAAATTGTAGTCAACGAAGGCATCTTACCCATTACTCAAACGGAAGAAGGACTGGCAGTGGTTCTGGGACACGAAGTGGCACATGCCGTAGCCAAACATTCAGCAGAAAGGCTCAGCCAGCAAATGGTCATGCAATATGGCGGACAGGCACTCGATGTGATCCTGAGCGGTAAAACGACACAAACCAGGCAGCTAGCTCAAACAGTGTATGGATTGGGGGCGCAATATGGTGTCATGCTCCCTTATTCGCGTGCCAACGAAAACGAAGCCGACCAAATAGGCCTGATCTTCACTGCCATGGCCGGTTACAACCCGCAAGCTGCCGTATCCTTCTGGCAACGCATGTCTGCACAAGGGACACAAAAAGTACCTGAGTTTATGAGTACGCACCCTTCAGATGCTACTCGGGTAAGCAACATTCAGAAGCTCATTCCCGAAGCAATGAAATACTATAAGAAATAAAAAATACATCTATAATAAGAAAGCTCCCCACCGGTTTTCCGTGTGGGGAGCTTTCTTATAACTATAAAAGAGTCAATCACTTCACCTGCTTTTTTATCCAAAGCATGTGCCCATATTCCGTATCATCAGATGTCCAGTGTTCATTAATGGGAGTAATCAAAGCCTCCTTGGGTGCCTGAATCAGGTTGTACACCCGATAACTGGTTGTGGGCGGACACACATCATCATTAAATCCCCAGGTGAGATACGTGTTGCAACGAACAAATCGTGCAAAGTTCACCACATCATAATAAGCCAGCGTCTTCACCTTTTCCGGAGTCAGCATGTTTCTCATGCGGTTAAAATGCGGATACCCTCCGGTACCCCACAGGTAGCCTGCCATGTCACTCAGAGCCGGATGATTGGCCACACACGCCGTTACACGCTCATCCAGTCCCGCCGTTACAAGCGCCAGTGCACCTCCCTGACTACCACCCTGAGCAATCACATTCTTTCCATCCCATTCGGGTAGCGAAGTCAGGAAATCAACCGCACGCACACAAGCCAGATACACCCGCTTCATATAATAATTATCTTTATCGTCCAGGTTATTGGTCAGATACCCATTCTCCGCCCCGTTGAAAGCGCGGCTCACCTCAGCAAAATCATCCTCACTCATCTCAGGATTCAAACCATGAATCTCCATCTCCAGGCGTATTAAACCATTCTGAGCATAATAAATACGTTTCATGGGTTCTTTGATTGTCTTGATTCCGGCACCCGGCGGACAAATTACCACCGGATACTTACCGGGCTTCACCGGCATGGTAAGATAACCGTATACCGCCTGCTTCTTGTTATTCACATACAGCTTTACCAAGTAACAATTCACCTCATCCGAACTGTACTTTTCTACTTTCTTCATGGTAAACGTCAGCGGATACTGATCCAGTTCCTCCTTAGCCTTTTTCCAGAACTCCGTAAAATCGGCCGGCAATTGAGTATACGGTTTCAGCTTCTCGGGTGAGAATCCCACCTTCACATGATGTTTGTACGTCTTGCCATCAGCCACAGCAGTCAGCCTGCAATCCAAAAATCCGGGCTCCTTCATCGTACCCAATGCAATGACCCCTCTACCATTTTTCAGCACCAACTTTCCCTTGTCATGAGCAGGCAACATGTCATATCCCAGTTCATAACTCACCTCCACATCTCTCGGAATACCATATTTGTAAAACTGTATTTCCACCTTAGCCTTCTCCCCTGTTCGGTAGAGCCAATCGGCCTTGTCGGGCACAGTTACCCAAAGCACATCACTCCGGTAAGGATAATTTTCGGCACGGGCCAACGTTACAAACTGGATGCCTACAAAAAGTAATAAAAGCAAGCGCATTCTCTGTGTCATAATTACATCTGATAAATGGTTATTATTAGCATACGCTTACAAATATAAAACATAAATGAAAGAACCAACAAAAACTCCGACTAAAAAGTGTAGCAACAACACAAAAACTCCGACTAAAAAGTGTAATTACACCCTTACTTGCTTTGCTTCACAAAGAATTCTGTCATCTTTTTGAAAGTAGCCTCATTGAAAGTCACCGGACCGTGCTGACCGCCCGGAACCGAGATAAACTCCTCCAACAAGCCCTTTGCTTTCAATGCATCAGAGAAATAAATACTCTGGCAATTAGGCACTACCGTGTCGGCATCTCCATGAATCACTAAGAACTTCGGATCCTTCACATCCAGATAAGTCATCGGATTAAGCAACGCCAACATCTCCGGATGATCGGCCGGAGCACCACCTATCAGAGCAGCCTCGGGTGAATCGGCACCCTTCGTGGTGTTGCAATTCTCCATGCGCGTCATGTCAATAGGGCCAAACCAGTCGACCACCGCATCTACATCACTGCTAAAAGAACCGTATGCTCCCACACTGCCCTCTATATCTACCGTAGTATTGCCCACCGTATAAGCTTTCACCCCATTGGTTGTCCCTGCCAGTGCCGACAGATGACCGCCCGATGAGAAACCGGTGATACCGATAAACGACGCATCAATTTTGTATTTCTCCGCATTGGCACGTATGAAGCGTATGGCCGCCTTCACATCATTAATCTGTGCCGGGAATTTGGCATCTCCACTCGACCGGTGATTGATGCTTATCACTGCAAAACCACTCTCAAGCAACGGCTTCCCCATGGCCTGAAAAGCCATCTGCTTCATGTTATTGGCAAACCATGCACTACCGTAAATCAACACCACCGCTTTGTAAGAAGGCTGATTGGTATCCGGCAGCACAATGTCCAGTTTGTGTCCTTCTAAATCATCATCGGCATAACTAACATTTGTCCATTGCGTTTGCGCAAAAGAACCGGCACATATAAAAAGAGCCGCAAAAATCAGGATAAAGTTTTTCATTCTTCTTTAGTTAACATGTTATTTTATTCCTCAAATGTACTCATCTTCCCGCAAACCGCTACCACCTCATGATACAAATCTTTGTGGTGAAGATACAGATTTGCCCCGTTAAGGCGTAAATAAACGGTAAAACGGAGCACTGACAAAAAGAAGTTCATTTCGTATTAAAAAAAGATGTATTTTTGTAGAAATACAACCTAATATTATTTATGATATCATGAAAAAACATCTGTTATTATTTTGTCTACTCCTCGCATGCGGCATGCTCCATGCTCAGGATATGAGTGTATTAACCTCTCCCGTTATTAATCCGAACGGCACCATCACCTTTCGCATCAAAGCACCTGCTGCCCAACGGGTGGAAGTAAGAGGCCAATTCATGTCGGGCACCGCACCGTTAATCAAAGGAACCGATGGGATATGGAGCGTTACCCTTCCATCACCCACAGCCGACATCTATCCCTACAACCTGGTCATCGACGGAGTGGAAGTAGCCGATCCCGGTAACCCCCACATCTTCCCCAATGAAACCTTCAAGGCCAGTCTGCTCGAAATCCCCGATCCCAACGCACTCTACACCGTCAACCCCGTGCCTCACGGCAAAGTGCAGTACGGCATCTATCAATCGCACGTGTTGAATCAATACCGCAACGTACTGGTCTACACCCCTGCAGAGTACGACCAAAACCCAACGAAGAAATACCCCGTGTTCTACCTCATCAGCGGTACCACCGATACCGAAGAAACCTGGTTCAAGGTAGGACGCGCCAACACCATACTCGACAACCTCATTGCCCGTCAGCAAGCAGAGCCCATGATCATCGTCATGCCCTACGGCTACATGAATACCGGCGTCACACCCGGACCGTCGACCATGGCCGCAGCCGAGAAATATGTCACCTTCGCTCAAGAGCTTACCGAGTGTGTCATGCCCTTTGTTGAACAGAACTACCGAACCATCAACGACCGCGACCACCGCGCCATAGCCGGTTTCTCACGTGGAGGCGGACAAGCCATGTTCACCGCCCTGCAGCATCCCGACAAGTTTGCCTGGTTAGCTTCCTACAGCGCATACCTCACCCCCGAATGCATGGACAAATACTTCCCTAACCTGGTGAAAGACGCCAACAGCTTCCAGATGTTGTGGCTCGGTGTAGGAACCAGTGACTTCCTCTACCAAGGAGTGATCGACAACCTCAATTACTTCAAGACAAAAGGCGTTCAGCACCAGCAAGTAATCCGTGAAGGCAGCCACACCTGGATGCACGCCCGCTTCTGCCTGGGCGAAACCCTCAAGAAAATGTTCCAAAAGTAACGTTCCTGAAATCTTTTACTGCAAAAAATAAATAAAGATGAAAGCACTCCTATTTAGCATTGCCCTCACCACCGCTACCCTTAGCGCACAAGCACAACACCTATACGAGCTCACTGCTCCCTCCACACCGAAAGTCATTCACCGCGGACACCTCCAACTGGGAGGCAGTAACCCCTCCGGCGATAACATCGACGTGAACAGCTACTACATGAGCATCAACGGCACACCCACCATTCCCGTCATGGGAGAGTTCCATTACTGCCGTTACCCCGAAGCACAGTGGGAAGAAGAAATCTGTAAAATGAAAGCCGGTGGCATCACCGTCATCCCCACCTACATCTTCTGGGCCCTACACGAAGAAGAGGAAGGCGTATTCAACTGGGAAGGCAACCGAAACCTGCGCCGGTTTGTTCAGCTTTGCCAGAAACACCACATGCCCGTCATCGTCCGCATCGGCCCCTTCTGTCACGGTGAAATTCGTAACGGCGGACTACCCGACTGGCTCTTTGCCAAACCACTCGAAGTACGCTCCAACGACGTCAATTACCTGAAATACGTCAAACGCCTCTACGAGCAGATCGCCTGCCAACTCGAAGGACTCTATTTCAAAGATAACGGCCCCGTCATCGGCTGCCAGATCGAAAACGAACACCAACATTCCGCTGCTCCCTGGGCCATTACCTATCCCGGAGAAGACCCCGACCACACCACCGCCACCTACGATGCCAGCATCACCATGGTAGGCGTCAGTGTGCAAGACAAAGCCATCACCCGCGCTGAACTGGGCAACATACACATGCGCACACTGAAGAAAATGGCCGAAGAAGCCGGCATCATCACCCCCCTCTACACCGCTACCGGCTGGGGCAACGCCGCTGTCATCGGCAACGAAGCCCTACCCGTCACTGCCGCCTACACCTACCCTTTCTGGGCCAAGCCAGGCATGTCACCTTTCTGCCGTTTCAAGAACATACAACTCGAGCCCGACTACTCCCCCGTGCGCTACCAAACAGATCAGTTCCCGTCGTTCTGTGCCGAGATGGGCGTGGGCATTCAGATGATTTACAAACGCCGCCCCGTAGTACCTGCACAGTCGGCCGAAGCCCTCATGGTACGTACCCTCGGTAGCGGCGCCAACGGCATCGGCTACTACATGTACCACGGCGGCTCCACCCCCAAACAAAAAGGAGGCATCACCTCCTTCCAAGACGAACCCATGGGCATGCCCAAAATATCTTACGACTTCCAAGCCCCTATCGGAGAATTCGGACTGGAAGGCAAGATGTTCCACAACCTACGCTTATTGCATAGCTTCCTAGCCGACTTCTCGCACCTACTCGCCCCTATGGAAGTCGTACTGCCCGATAACTACCGCCAAATCACCCCCGACAACCGCAAAGACCTACGCTACTGCGCACGCATCAAAGACAACAGCGGCTTCCTCTTTATGGTCAACTACCAAGACCATGACACCACACGCTTCACCCAAGGCGATCTCGCACTAAAGCTCAACCTGCAAGGAGAAACCCTGCGCATACCCGCCCAAGGCACTATCCAACTGCTAAAAGACGAAAGCGTCATACTCCCCTTCAACCTCCCCATGGGGGCACTCACGTTGAAGTACGCCACCGCCCAGCTGCTCATGAAGATTGACGACCGCGGAACAGAACACTACATCTTCTTTGCTCCCGAAGGCATGTCTCCCCAATACCTGTTCAACCCGGCAACCACCCGTGGTAAACACCTCTTCACCCCACAACCCGGGCTCAACAGCACCTTCCGTGTTACAGGGCGCAACGGCAAGAGCATACTCGTGACCACCCTCACCCGCCAGCAAGCACTCAACAGCAGCAAGGTACACGGCAAACTCCTCATCACCCACGCCACCGTGCTACCCGGAGAAACAGACATCCACCTGCTTAGCATGGACCAGCCCCAGGCCGACTACATACTCTACCCCTCCCGAGCAGGCTGGAAAAAGCAGACCGCCCGTGTGCAACCGGTTACCCCCGCCTACACCTATCAGAAAGTAGGAGCCCGCCGCCTCACCGTACACTTCCGCGACAGTGTGGCCGCCCCACAAGTACAAGAATATTTCTTGGAAATTGATTATACAGGCGATGTGGCCATGGCATTTATGCAGAACCTCCTCGTACAAGATCATTTTTACTACGGAGAGCCATGGACCATCGGATTGAAAAGATACCGCGAACAGCTGAAGCAAGAAGACCTGAGCTTCTACTTCCGCCCCCTAAAAGAAAAGGCCCCCTTCTTGATGGACCTACCTAAACAAGCCGTACCCGATTTCTCCAAAGGCTCAGTTTGCCGGATCAATCGGGTACGTATTATTCCTCAATATAAAATCAAAGTCGATTAACGCTTGAACAGATGCGGTATAAATTCATTCAAACACCTGCGCCAGGTTAGCCATTCGTGTGCCGTGCCCTGAGACACATACTCAGTCAGATTGATATTCATGTCGCGCAGAGACTTCACCAAAGCCGCTGTGCCCATGTTTTCTTCCGTGCCGCTACCCAGGAAAAGATAGTTCACCTTCTTATTGAACGCCTTGGCATCCGCAAACACACCGTTGAACGCATCCTTCACATTCAGTCCGAAGATAGCACCGCTGAAAGCACCGATGTACGAGAACTTATCCAAGTTCGTCAGCGTAATGTCAAACGTCTGCTTGCCACCCCATGACAAACCCGCCATGGCCCTGTTTTCACGATCCGTATACGTACGGAACGTTTTGTCAATCATCGGAATCAAATCCTGTACCATCAGCGTGGCAAACGAAGCACCGTATAAATTGCGTTCGGCATTGGCATCCTTGTTGGGGCGCGGACGGAAGCCCACTTCCACATCACCGCTTTCCATCACCACAATCATCGGCACACACTTACCTTGGGCAATCTGGTTATCCAAGATGTTATACATATACCCCTGCGTAGACCATCCCGTTTCATCCTCACCCATACCGTGTTGTAAGTAAAGCACCGGATAACGCTTCTTCGTATTCTTTTCATATTCGGCCGGTGTATACACTACACAACGGCGGAACTTCTGCTGGCTTTCCGAGAAATAAGTCACCGTGCGCACCTGTCCGTGAGGCACATTCTGCGTCCGATAATAATCCCCCTCCTTGCCTTCGGGTACCTCGATGCCACTCGCCATGCGGCTACAGCCAAAGAACGTGTTACTCATCGGGTCAATCACAGAGAAACCGTCCACCAGCAAGAAATAATAGTGGAACCCCACCACCAACTTATCCGTTTTAGCACTCCACCAGCCCTTTTCATCCTTCAGCATATCATACCGCTTGCCGCACACATCCACCTGCAAACGCTTCACATCGGGAGCGAACAGACGAAAGTAAGCACGGTTATCCTGGTCCAGACGAGGAAAATCACAACCGTGCATGTTAGTCGACGCCGGCACCGTACGCTCCATGAGTTCCTCTACGGTAGGTAAGCCAACACCCAGCAACTTCAGCGCCTGCGCCGCATACCGTTGACCGAATATACGATACCCAGCCGCATCAAAATGCAAATGATCGAATGCACAGCTTAGTCCGGCCGACGAAATCACGTAACTGTTCGGAATCACCTCCGGCAGCGTCGCAATGATCGGATTCATCGAAGCACACGTCCCCCCGTGATCCGCATTCACCACCTCACCCGCAATCAACGGCACATCCTGCCCACGCAGATTCAAGTCCGCCAATAAATTATCGTACACATCCTTCACCTTCAACGGCCATTCCTTTTCGCCCGTGTTCGACTCACCCTGGTGCATCAAAATCCCCTTGATCACCCCGTCCTTCTGAGCTAGCTTCGCCATCTCCACCAGTCGGGCATACGGATCATCATCATACGCCTTCAGCATCCCCTTCATCCACTCGGGTGCAGTTTTTATGTATTCCTTGTACTTATCCTTCTGAAACAACTCAATGCGGCAACCACCAATGGCTACGTGCACCACCCCCACCCGTACATTCTCGGGCAGATTCTCCACCATCGTACGGCCAAAATAATCGGCAGGTCCCAATCCCGTACCCTTACGGCATAGCGGCGCCCTTGCCGGATACCATTTTCCTTTCAACCGTCCCACCTCACTGTTATCCACAGCAGATAAAACCTGGAAACGCGGATTCACAATAGTATCTTGCGCCTCATAACGGGCATTGCCCTCCATGTTCGACTGACCGAAACAAAGGTAAATGTAAAAATTAGGATCTTGCGCAAAAGATCCCACGCTCAACAGCAGAGCGCAACATGCGATAAATAACTTTTTCATTCTTCTTTTTGATTAGACATAAGTATTTTACAGCTCCAAAAGTATCCATAAAAAACGGATAGCAACATCGCTCACGATACAAATACTTATGGTCAGGTTACATATCAGGCATCACAGCCCGTTTTCCTGCATCCGTGCGCCTCCAAGTAAAATAAGAGTCAAGTACCTTCAGCGCCTCCTCACTCGGAACCTTGCCCACATAAGGCTTCTGTCCGAAGTACATCACCGCCCCCACTTTCTCGTCAAACACAGGCCATTTAGGCATTCCCTTTCCATTGGGATCCCCATACTTGGCAAAGTTCGTCCAGTACGTACCCATCGCCTCAGCAATCTCGTAATCAGAGCGCATTAGGTTCGGATCCGAAGGATTCAGATTCATGAAAGCATACGCCACATCCTGTCCGTGAAAAGAACCGTAACCTTCGTGCTGAGAGCCGGCCGGATGCTCCGGGTGCTGATCAAAATAGTAGTAAAACACCTTCGATTTTCCTGTTTGAGCCTGCAACCTCGCCCAGCTCCACGTGTGCCAGCCAAAAGCCGCATCACGCGATAAGTCCCGCGCCGTCTTGGTCACCTTATCCCCCACCGTAGGATACGCCTTCAGCAAAGCATCGGCAAACGGTCCGAAACGTTTTTGCACCGTCACCTTATACTCATCCGCCGTACGCGCCATCGGGAAGCTAGCCCCCTCGTCGGAATTGTAGCCCACCATCACCGCCACATCATTATACGCACCCTTTTGGTACAACTCATGCTGATCACCCGGAATCACATAGCCGTCCACAATAGGCCAGGCGCCACCCATGCCCATGCCCAGCGGCAAACTGTCGGCCGGTAACGCCCGCAACGCAGCCAAGCTCGCGGCACCCACCTTACGCATGTATTCCGCACCCTCAGCTTCCGCCTGCTTCAACATTTTCATATTCTCACCGGGATAAGTCACGGGACGCGTCGGACCAAATGAACCTCCGCTTTGTGAAATCGCTCCACGGAACAGCCCCTTCGCCAGCGGAGACGCACACAGCATGCTCACCGATATAGCACCGGCCGACTCCCCAAAGATGGTCACCTTCTCCGGGTCGCCACCAAAAGCAGCAATGTTCTTCTGAATCCACTTCAAGCCTTCAATTTGATCGAGCAAACCATAGTTACCCGAAGTTCCGCTGCCACTTTCCGGGCTCAGCTCGGGTGTAGCCAGAAAACCCAGCTGTCCCACCCGGTAGGCAATACTCACCAGCACCACCCCTTTCTGCGCCAATCGCGTACCATCGTGCACCGGTTCGGCAGTAGAGCCAAAGCTGAAACCACCCCCGTAAATCCACACCAATACCGGCAACTTATCCGTGCGTTCCTTCGCGGGATTCCATATATTCAGATACAAGCAATCCTCACTCTTCCCCGCCACCGGCTTACCACCCTGCATAGGTGAAGGAGCAAATTCAACCGTCGGCTTCACCCCCTGCCAGGGCACTACCGGCTGAGGAGCCTTCCATCGCAAATTGCCTACCGGAGGCGCTGCAAACGGTACCCCTTTAAAAACCAGCAAGTCATTCTTTAACTCACCTTGAATCCAACCACCTTCGACCTCCACCTTGGCCGATAATTTCTGGCTTCCACCGGCATCCATCGCCTTCTGTTGAGCCAATGCACATACGCTCATCAGCAGAGCGCCACATGCCATTACTAATTTCTTCATTTCCTTTTCAGATTAGACATAAGTATATACACCAAAAGTATTTATAAAAAACAAATTACACACCAGTTCACGATACAAAAACTTTTAGTGACGTTACACATTAGGTAGAATTAAGTCACTCTATGACATATCAGTACCTCCATGTCAAAAATAAGAATAAACGATAGAAGCAGAAGAGATATAAGCTAATATCACTTATTTTGATATTCCGTTGGTGTCATGCCAAACTCTTCTTTAAAGCATTTAGTAAAATATTTGGGAGTTGAAAACCCTATAGCATAAGCAACTTCAGAAATGCTTATTACTTTATTATCCAATAAAGAACAAGCATATTTCAGTTTAATATTTCGTATAAATTCCAAAGGAGTACATCCTGTGATGACTCTAAATTTGCGGCTTAAAGTAGATCGTGATATATGCAATTCAAATGCCATTTGCACAGTATCAAAATCAACATCCTGAATATGACGTTTCACACATTCTATGGCATCATTCAGAAACTGTTCATCCGCACTCTGATAATCTAAATTCGAAATATTTACTTCCATTTTGGAACGGAAACGTTGTTTAGACAATTCACGTTTCTGCAATAAGTTTTCAATACGAGCCTGTAATATCTTCATATCAAAAGGCTTTGAAATATAACTTTCCGCTCCGGATTTGTAACACTCTATTTGGTCATCTGTCGCATTCTTTGCTGTTAGCATAATGATAGGAATATGATTTGTTTGCACATCGTTTTTTACCTGACGGCAAAACTCCAATCCATCCATTTGCGGCATCATTACATCACAGATTATGATATCAACCACATTATTTCTAAGTATTTCAAGTCCTTCTAGTCCGTTTTCTGCAGTAGATACATGATATTTCTTATTAAAAATACGATACATAAGTTCACGCAAATCCCTACTATCATCTATGAACAAAATGCTAAGCTTATCATCGTCAGTAGTTGTGTAGTCACTTTCTTCCTGAATATCTTCGAGAGAAGCATCAATTATTTCCTGATCGTTATATGCTTCCTTATCGATAGGCATTTCCACACAGAAAGTCGATCCTTTGCCCATTTCACTATCAAGTTCTATAGTTCCATGATGAATGGTTATCAGCTCTTTCGTCAACGACAAACCTATTCCGTTTGATTTATATCCCTGATGATTTCTGTTATTATAGAATTTCGTAAAAATATGTTCCACATCCTTTTCTGCAATACCAATGCCTTCATCTTCCACCCTAAGTTTCAGGAACCGACTTCCTTCTTTGTAAACAAGCTCAACATTTACTTTTATTTTTTTGTGTGCTGCCGTGTATTTTATGGCATTTGAAAGTAAGTTAAATAATATTTTATCAAGTTTATCTACATCCAAGTACCCCCATATACCACCCTCAATATCAGTAATGAGACTAATACCCTTCTTTTGAGCCAATGATTGAAAGTTAGCAGTAACAATGCCCGAGACAAAAGAAGAGATGTTGCATTTGCCTACATTTAGTCCCATCTTGCTGCTTTCCACTTTCCTAAAATCCAATATCTGTTGCAACAACCGTTTCAATCGGCTCACGTTACTACGCAATATTTCCACTTGCCTCTCCGTACTTTCCTTATTTTCATCTAAATCGTCAGCCACACAAGATAAGATGGTAAGCGGAGTCATTAATTCATGCGAAATGTTGGTGAAATAATTCAGTTTAACCTGCGTAAGCTCTTCTTGGAGCTTTAGTTTATTCTTCCTTGTAATACGTTTATTGTAAGCATAAAACAAGAAATAGATAAAGCCCATTATAACAAGAGCATACAGTGTATATGCATACCATGTTTCATACCAAGCAGGTAAACGATATATTATTATTTGTTGCTCACCCTTCATCCAATTGCCATACGGATCAGTCGCTTTAATGCGAAACACATATTCACCCTTATCCAGATAATTATAGAAAGCAGAATGTTTTCCATTTTCAATATATGTCCATTTCTTATCCACCCCTTCCAATAGATAGGCATATCTGATTCTTCTATTGGAAGTATAAGATACAGCAGAAAATATAATTTCTATATTTCTAGCATCAGGTAACAACGTTATTTCACGAACAGAATTACCTATTTCGGCACCAACAGGAGAAAAAAGAACAGAACGGTTCTCACACTTAACATCACTTATAAGCACCTGTCTGTGTTTATTTTTCCTCTCAGTCCTACCATTGGGTAATATTTTAATAAACCCATTATGTCCTCCGGCATATAAACATCCTTCCTTATCAATGAAGGCAGCACTATGTCGGAAAGAAGAAACAAGAATATTGGCATCATCTACAGAATAGATTGTGTTCTCCTTATATCTTTTGTCATGGCAAATAATATATTTGTCGCAGACAATCCATATTTTATCCTTCCAAGATAGAATTTTCAAGATATTGTCACCATTCAAATCACAAACTTCAGTTTGTTCGGTTATTTTTCCGCTTTGCGGTTCTAATTGTAACAAGCGCCCTAGATAAGTCGAAAACCAAACAGATCCCGATTCTGCACTTATTTTCTTAATTGGATCTTCCTGTAATGAAATAAATTCTTTGGGGTAATGTTTTAACAAGATAGGCTTATTCCGATAAGTCATTTGATAAATTCCTTCATGAGAACAAACCCATACATTCCCTATACCATCAACAGACATGTCATTGACGTGATTGATATCAAAGGGAAGTCGAATGATTTTTTGCGAATCAACTTGTTTGAAGAATAAATAGTTGGTAGTTCCAATCCATATATTTCCATACTTATCTTCTACCAACTGAGTAATATTTCCGGGAGAAGCTACTACCCTATTTAAATCAAATTCCTCCAGCGTAGAGAGGCGCATACCCTCTTGCCTCATTTTCCATAAATGCGTAGAGTAGTCATTCCGCCCACCGAGCCATACAGCATCTTCTTTCTTAGATGGAACGATAGATGTCACCACAATTGAATATAGTGCATCTTCATTATTTCCATACGTGATTTTTCCTGTTTGTTCATCAAAAAGACATAATCCATACCTCGATTGATCACACCAAATGATTCCTTTTGAATCCTTATTAAAATATAGTATATTAGCATCAATTCCTAATTTACTTCTTATGTTCTCCATTGTTTGGTTTACTACTTCCGCTTTTTCGAAAGCAATAGTACACCCTTGATCATACGCTCCCAGCCACAAATTTCCCGAGCTATCCTTTAATACCCGGCTATATGTTTTATATTGGTCTATGGCTCTATTTTTATCATTTAGACTATTAATATCCACCTCTTCCAGTTCGTTCCGTTCGTTAATCTGGAACACATACAGCCTAAAATGTGACAACGCCCATAAATAACCATATGTATCATCCTGAACAATGTCATAAAAGACCTGTTCCTGAGAGTGGCGAATGGGATTGATGATGGATTGGCGCAAAAACATCTTCTCCTTTTCCTTGCTATTGGGATCAAAACGCCAGATTCCGCTTCCCCAAGTAACAATCCAATATCTCCCATTATTATCTTGCGTCATCCTATAAGGATTGCTATTCTGCATTTGAGCATATTTCACAAACAAATCGTTGGGCTTGTCGTATTTCAATATCTCTCCGTTCCAAGTCAACAGCCACAGATCTCCGTCGCGGTCTTCAAAAAAAGTATTTGTATCATTCTTTAACGGATATTCCTTCAATACCCCCAGTTGAGCATCACATCTATACAGACTTTTTTCTGCAGCGACCCATATATTTCCTCTCCAATCACAAAAAAGATCTCTTATTTCTTTTTTCTGCAACTTTGAATCCAGAAATGGAATAATCTGATAGGTATCTTTATGAATCAGATTGATTCCTTGAAGCGTTCCTACCCATAAATAATTATCGTCCTCGGCAAAACATCGAATGTCATTATGAGTCAGTTTATGCGGATTTTTATAGTTATTAATAAATGGTTGTATATCATATCCATCATATCGTTCGAGACCATACACCGTCCCTAGCCAAATAAACCCTTTTTTGTCTTGGTACAAATTAAAAATTGAATTGACAGATAATTTATCTTGAAATGGCATGGGACTAACAATTATTTGTTGGGCTCTGAGCCAAAAGCCAAACGATAAAAGAAACAAGAGTAATATGAGAACTTTAAAAAAATGCGTTTTCATTATTAACAAGGTTATCATAATGCAAATATAAAAAATACCCACTGAACTCCCAACGATTATTTTGATTTATCTGTATTAACTAATCATCTCCATGATATTCATCATTTCTCAGGGTATTATTTTGTTCATTTAGGGAGTAAAATTTGGTCTGAACATTTTCTATACGCTCTATGGACATATTTGAGACATGGTATTCTTGCAAATAATACATCTTTGTTCCGTCTCTACAGTGGTACAGGCAGAAAAGATAAATTAAGGTTAATTAGATCAGGTTAGTTGATCAGATTTTAAGGTAATTAGATTTGTTTTCAGAATAACAGAAATACATTTTTTATTAAACAAATTTAGTGATATGAAAAAACACAGATTTTTAATGTGGCTTACTCTTTTGTTTGTAGGTGTAGTAAGCAGCTATGCTCAGCAGAGTGCCATTACAGGTAAAGTGCTTGATAGTAATGATGGGCCATTAATTGGAGTTACAATTCAGTTAAAGGGAACATCCAAAGGAACCATTACGGACATTGAAGGTCGATTTTCGATTCAAGGCGTACAAGGAGAAACGTTGATTATCTCCTACATAGGCTACAAAACACAAGAGATCCTTTTATCAAACCAGAGAAATCTGACTATCGTTCTGCAGGAAGACACTGAAATGCTGGACGAAGTGGTAGTAGTAGGATACGGTACTATGCGTAAAAAGGACCTCACAGGGTCAGTCACACAAGTTCGCCCCGATGCCTTAGCCAATGAGGCTCCCAAAACCGTACAAGATGTATTACGAGGAACCGCAGGTTTAAGTGTAGGTTTTGATAATTCGGCAAAAGGTGGTGGTTCAATGAGTATCCGCGGACAACGGTCTGTTTATTCCGACGGTGGTCATAACGACCCCCTTATCATTCTGGATGGCATGATGTTTTATGGAGAGCTTTCTGAAATCAACCCCAATGACATTGCTCAGATAGATATCCTGAAAGACGCCTCATCTGCTGCAGTATACGGTGCCAAAGCCGCCAACGGAGTTGTAATTGTTACAACTAAGAAAGGAAAATCGGAGAAACCGGTTATTAGCTTCAGCGCCAATGTTGGATGGACAGGTATGGCCGATAGTCGTAAAGTATATGGTGCTGGCGGATACCTCAAATACCGCACAGACTTTTATACAACAGACACCTATGGAATCAATCCCAGCAACGGTCAATACGAGGCATACCAAACAAAAATCAAGTCGCCTGGCTACTATGACCGTCCTACAGAAGCCAACCTGAGTAAATATGGATTATCCCTTGATGCTTGGAGAAATCAAACCACTCAAGACAGTGGTATGAGCAACGATGAGGTTTGGGCAAGACGCATCGGGTTAAATGCCAGTGAAGTAACACTAGCCAACTTTCTGGCAGGAAAAACATTCGATTGGTATGATCATTCCTTCCACACAGGACTCAACCAAGATTATAACGTCAGTATAGGAGGAATGACCGAAAAGATAAATTACTATTTTTCATTAGGATACCTCTCTAATGAAGGTGTGATACGTGGCAATGAATACAGCGCCATACGATCCAATATGAAACTCGATGCTAAAGTGACTAATTGGTTTAGCATAGGAGCCAATATTAATTTCCAAAACCGCACTGACGGAGATATTGCCACTGACTGGTACAGCCAAATAACCAGTAACAGTCCTTTTGCCACTCCTTATAACGAAGAAGGCGAACTCGTAGCCCATCCTCAGGGAGAGAATGCTTACTGGAAAGGGTATAATTTTGACTACAACCGCCAATTTATGGATCTGGAGAAAGGATATACCGTATTAAACTCCATTCTCACAGCCAAGCTCACCCTGCCATATGGTATCACCTATTCGTTCAATGCCTCACCACGTTTTCAATTTTTCTATGATCGATATTACAGATCCTCCGAACACCCCGATTGGCAGGCAGAGACTGAAGACCGAGTTATTCGCGAACAAAGTAAACGTTTTGATTGGTCACTGAATAACACTATTACATGGAATCATACTTTCGCTAAAAAGCACCATGCAATCATCACTTTAGTACAAGAAGCTGAAGAACGCGAATCTTGGGCAGATCGCATCATTGCCCGAAACATCCTTCCTTCGGAGGCGCTGGGCCTACATGCAACCGCCAACGGTGATAAGAATTTGAGCGAGTTCAGGTCTACCGATACCCGCGAAACGGCTTGCGGATATTTGGCCCGATTATTCTACTCCTACAATGACAAATACATGGGTACATTCTCATTCCGTCGTGACGGATACTCTGCTTTCGGTACTACTAATCCGTATGCCAATTTTCTATCAGGTGCATTGGCATGGACATTTACCAACGAAAAATTTTGGAAATGGAGTCACATATTAGATTCAGGTAAATTACGCGTTTCTTTTGGCCAGAACGGCAACAGAAGTTTAGCCGATTCATACATTGCACTGGCCAATCTGGCACTAGGACAATATTCACAAGGATATATCAATTCTGTAACTAATACATTGGTTGATACGAAGTACCTGTTTGTTGACCGCCTCCCAAACACTAGTTTACAATGGGAGAAAACCACCTCATGGAACCTCGGTTTTGATCTTAGTTTCTTAAAAGGTCGTATCAATGCCAGTCTGGAATATTATATCATGCCCACCACAGATATGATCATGAATCAGTCATTACCTAATTTTACCGGGTTTACTTCCATCACCAGCAATTTAGGACGAGTAGAAAACCGGGGCTTTGAGCTTTCGCTTAATACAAATAATATTGAGACTAAAAACTTTGAGTGGAACACTTCATTATCTTTTTCATATAATAAAAATAAAATTAAAAAGCTCTACGGAGAATATGAAACGATCGTTGATGCTTCCGGCAATACGATCACCAAGGAACGTGACGATGTAAGCAACAAATGGTTTATCGGACATCCTATCAGTGCCATTTGGGATTATGAAGTTACTGGCATTTGGCAAACAGATCAAGTTGCAGAAGCAGCCAAATACGGGCAAAAGCCGGGCGATCCCATAGTAGCTAACCACTACACTGCCGACGATCGAAAAAACGCAGACGGCACAACATCTCCCGTTTACAATAATAACGATAAGCAATTTCTGGGTGAAACAACCCCACCCATTCATTGGTCAATGCGCAACAGCTTTACTCTTTACAAAAATTGGAACCTGTCTTTCAACCTTTATTCTTATATGGGACATAAGAGTTTAGATAGCAACTACCTCAACAATGATAATAATTATTCACAAATAACCAATTGCCAAAACATCTATACAAAGAAATACTGGACCATCGAAGAACCGTCAAACGAGTATGCCCGTCTCTCAGCACAAGGTCCTACTGGACTTGCAGCTCCAAGCAGAGTTATCGATCGCACCTTTATTCGGTTGGAAAACATCTCGGTAGCCTATAACCTGCCGGAAACTTTTTTATCTAAGTTCAAGGTCCAAAATGCTAAAGTATTTACTACCATACGCAATGTAGCTACCTGGAGCAAAGAATGGGAATACGGTGATCCCGAAACCGGAGATATCGCTCCAAGAACTTACTCTTTAGGCATTAATTTAACATTCTAAAAAAAGAATTATGAAAATCAATATGAATAAATTCAAACTATTAGCGGGAGCCGCATGCGTATCAGCGGCTCTTGCGGGATGCGCTGATGATTTTTTGAAACCCGATCCGCTTTCCCTTTATGAACCTACAGTAACCTTCAGCACTGTAGAAGGCTTAAACGCTGCATTAGCTTCAGCTGACAAAGCTCTTCGCTCGTACTGGACCAATACGGAAGCAATTGACCTCATGTTACCTTTAATGAGTGAATACTTATTCTCTGATTTAACAGTAGCAGGCAAAACAGATGATGCCTCAGCTTTCTGCGATATCAATGAGCGTTTCACACCTACCGATGGCTGGTACAATTTTGACCAAAACCGTTTAGTCATCTTCTGGGGTGAGACCTATAATGGCATTAAGTATGCCAATACCGTCATCAGTTATATCGACAAAGTAGAAGGATTAAGCGAAGCCACCAAAAACGAATACCTCGGTCGTGCATACTTTCATCGCGCCTATCGGTATTTGAATTTATGCTTTCAGTTTGGTGACGTGCCTTTCGTTTCCAAAATTATCGAATCTCCCAAACAAAACTATAAAAGTACCAAGCGCGCAGCCATCATCAAACGCTTGGTACAAGACATGGAATTTGCAGTACAACATGTACCCGAGCAAAAGGATATGACCTATATCGGTATGATCAGCAAAGGTGCCTGCAGGCAGCTCCTTATTAAGTGCTACCTTGCTAACGGCGATTTCCAGAAAGCAAAAGACCAGGCAGACATACTCATCAATCAATCAGGCTATGCGTTGATGCAAGAAACCTTTGGAACATTCTCTAACCCTAACCCTAAGACCTGGAACGTCACCAACAATGTGATCTGGAACTTACATCAGGGAGGTAACAAAGCTATTACAGCCAATAAGGAAGCCATCCTCGTATTACCTAATCGCTACGGAACCGATTCAGGCATACGCACACGCACCATGCGAAACATGGTACCTAGATGGAATACCGATGATATTAAAACTCCCGACAATGTGAGAGCTGTGGATAATTTCTCTTTAGTAAATTCTAATTATAAAGATAATTTAGACTTTAACCATACCTTCGGGCGTGGCCAGGCAGTTGTTCGTCCTACTTATTTCGCCGAGAACTCTCTGTGGTACGTTAACGGGCTCAATGATCAGAGCGATCTGCGTCATAATCACACCGTAGGTAATTGGGTTCGTATGGAAGATCTGAAATATAACCGTCCGGACACGAAATACCACGGAGAAAATGTTCGTTATAGTTGGACCGATGAGAACAATACAACCAAAGTTCTATGTAGCGACACCATCCGTTGTTGGTTTGATTGGCCTCACTACAAACTATGGTCAGAATCTCCCGAAGATTCCTCACCCTCGGCCAACCAGTACAACGGCAGTGGTTACGCTGATTTCTACTGTTATCGTCTTGCCGAGACCTACCTACTCCGTGCCGAAGCTAAATATTACCTGGGCGATCCCACGGCTGTTGATGATGTCAATGCCGTACGAAGACGCGCAAAATGCCAACAGCTCTACACCACGGTTACTATTGACGACATAGTCGATGAGCGTGCCCGGGAACTCTATATGGAAGAGTGGCGTTTCACTGAATTAAGTCGCATATCTTATTGCCTTGCTCTGAGTGGTAAACCCGACAATGAAGGCAAAACCTACAATAAAGATCGCCTCTATGAAGATAGTTTCTGGTTTCATCGTATAACCAACTACAATAACTATTACAATAAAAATACCGGAGCCAACATCAGAGGTCGCAAGTACACCATGGGCAAACATAATATTAATTGGCCAATTCCCCAGTCAGCCATTGACGCTAATCGTCTGGGCCGGTTAAGTCAGAATCCGGGATACGACGGTTATGATCCTAATGTAGAGAAGTGGGAAACATGGGAAGAAGCCGTAGCCGACGAAAATTAATGAGTTTTTGAAAAATAGCACTCTAAGCGCAGATTGTCGCAAGCGTATGATTGAAACTTGATGATAATCTGCGTTTTTTATTCATCACATACTATATTACATATAATTATGAATAGCAACATCGTATTGAACACCTCAACCCGAAAAATCTTCTTGATACTGGCAGCTTTTGCCTTTATGGTTTCTTCCTCATTAGCGCAAAGAACGATGAAAACCATCAATGACGGTTGGGACTTCCGTAAAGACGGAGAAACACATTGGCAGTCCGTAAACCTGCCACACACATTCAACCTTGATGCCTATTTCAAGAGAAATTATTATCAAGGGAAAGGAGTTTATCGTAAGATATTATCACTACCAAACATTGATTCCTCCAAACGCTACTATCTAAAAATTGATGCAGCCAGTAAAGCAGCCGATGTAAAAGTCAACGGTCAAGAGATTGGTCATCACACCGGTGGATATTCGGCTTTTACGTTTGATATCACCCACGTCATTAAAGAGAAGAATGAAATAGAAATTACAGTCGATAATGCACGTAAAGACATCACCCCCTTATGGGCCGATTTCACTTTCTGGGGAGGTATTTATCGTGATGTATGGCTTATAACTACTCCTGAACAACATTTTAACATGACCAATTACGGATCGAGCGGAGTCTTTGTGAACACCCCCGTTGTCAACAACCGGAAAGGTCAAGTACATATAAAGGCAGAGATTACCAACGATGCTATTTCTACCACCCGTTTGCATATCAAGAATCAATTTTTTGATGCTCAGGGGAAACTGATTCAAACCAAAACACAACCACTCTCCTTAAACAAAGGAGAAACACGAACCATAGAATGTATATCATCTGACATCCTTCATCCTCAATTGTGGACCCCCGAATCGCCTACACTTTATAAAGTCACCACCAGCATCATCAATCCCAAAAACGGCCAAATACTCGATGAAGTATCTAATAAAATAGGTTTCAGATGGTTCTCATTTGATGCCGATAAAGGATTTAGTCTGAATGGAAAGCCCTATAAACTACGTGGAGTAAACCGTCATCAAGATCAAGCACCTATCGGAGTAGCCATTGACGATGAAGTCAATCGTCGCGACATCCAACAAATAAAAGACATAGGGTGTAACTTTATCCGTATTTCACATTATCCGCAAGACGATGCCCTGTTAGACGCATGTGATGAATTGGGCTTGCTCGCTTGGGAAGAGATCCCCATCGTCAACCTCGTGCCCGACGATGAAGTTTATAACCAAAACTGTGAGACAAATCTCGTTGAAATGGTTCGTCAGCATTATAATCACCCCAGTATCATTGCATGGGGTTACATGAACGAAATACTATTGATAGCGCCCACACCCGATAAACCAGAGTGGGATGCAGTGAAAGAACGCACAGTCAAACTGGCCCAACAACTTGAAAAACGGTTGAAAGAAGAAGATCCTTCGCGAGCTAGCGTCATGGCCTTTCATGGCTCCGATCTTTATAACACCATTGGACTTGCATTGTCTGATGTAGCCGGATGGAACCTCTATCAAGGCTGGTATTTCGGTGAACTATCCCAGTTCGAAGAATGGTTAGAAGATCAACATACCCGTTATCCACATCGTCCTATTATTGTTAGCGAATGGGGTGCGGGATCCGACAAACGCATCCATTCCTCGCAGAGTCATGCATTTGATTTCAGCATGGAATATCAGCAAAAATACATAGAACATTACCTGCCCTATATCGAAAAGAGCGATTACATAGCCGGATGCGCCTATTGGAACTATATTGATTTTAACGTAGCCGCCCGTCAGGAATCCATGCCACGTGTCAATAACAAAGGGCTTTTCTATAATGATCGCACTCCCAAAGACGTAGCTTATTATTTCAAGGCAATGTGGCGTACTGATATTCCCGTTCTGCACATCGCAAGTCGAGATCATGCCTCCCGAGTAGCGAAGAACGGAGAGATTCAAACCATTAAAATCTATACGAACCTCAACGAGGTTGAACTTATTCTAAATGGTAAGTCATGCGGCAAACAACACCCCACAAATTATAATACCATCTTCCATGTCAGTTTACCACAAGGGAGATCCACCCTGATAGCCAGAGGTTATAGAAACGATTCTCTTGTCGAAGATGCCATGATGATAACCTACCGCACCCTTCCGGATCTGTCACGAGGAGAAGAGCTTGCCATTAATGTAGGCAGTAACTGCTATTTTACATCCGATGTCAGTCAGCTCACCTGGTTGCCCGATCAACCTTACACCCATGGAAGTTGGGGGTACGTAAATGGTCAAAGCCGCAGTACTACCTCTGAAATACATAACACCATAGACGGCCCCATCTATCAAACGTGGTTGGAGAATGTAACCGAATATAAAATAGATGCTCCTAAAGGAATATATGAAGTTGAACTATTGATAGCTGACGTAACGCGTCCTAGTAAACAGCAGGCTAATTTGTTGGGTAGAGCAGATGAGCAGACAGATAGCTCATCTAACCGATTTAACGTTTCCATTTGCGCTAATCTGGTGGAACCGAATTTTTCGCCGGGTGAGAATAATCGTTATCTCAATGCATGTCGTCGTCGCTTTATTGTACAGAACAATGACAACTGCATCAACATACATTTCACACCGCTACAGGGCAAACCTATTCTTTCTGGAATTAAAATTCGTAAGCTATAAATTTATCTCAACTTCATTACATAAAGAACTTATTCATAGAATTACTACAAAACGAAACAAAAAGAAAATGTGCGACAAAATCGTTTTCTTTGTTATCTGTAAGAATGAACGGAAAAGAGGTCGTCATGTACATGCTGTCTCAATTAATAGGAGCTATCATTGGGCCTGTTGTTATTTTTATGCATTAGTTTCTACCTGAGCATAAAACGGTCCACCGCAACAGACTCGGTGCTACAAGCCTTATTCATTTCCATCGTATGGAAAACCATTGCAGAAACAAAAAAGTAATTTACTACTATCTATAACTGCGGCAGGACCCTGTTGTACCTCAAGTACCATTCAGAGTCCTGCCGTTTTTTATGTTATCGTTCCAAAGAAACTACTCCGTTCCGTGCAACGTTCTGATGTGCGTGCTCATCTCCCCATTCTCGTTGATTTCAATCACCCGCGCACCCTTCTCCAGTATGCTGTACGAGAGGAATCCCGTTTTTCTCCCGTAACATAACTTGATACCCGCCAGGGAACCTACAAAATCATTGTTGTGATCATGCCCCACAAAAGTAGCCTTCACATTCTGCTGCTGCATGAAAGCAAAAAACAGCCCACTGTTCAGCAACGGCGAGCACACCTTCTCCGATGTATTTCCCACCGTATTCTTCTGCAAGCGCACATACTCATATTCCGGAACAGGAATATGGAAGAAAGCCAGAGCCGGCACGTTCCGTTTGTTCTTCGCGGCACTCCGGTTACTTTCCGCCACAAACCAGTCCACCTGACTTTTCTTTATCCAATCATAATACCCCAGCGTTGAGTCGTTGGTATACGCATGAGAGTCAAACAGAAAAAGATTCCAAGCCGTAGCATCCTCCTTTTCGTTTCTGACGGGCAACACACAGTTGCCCACCCCCTCTACTCCGCCGCCGGCGTTTGTCGTTACATTATACGGCCTCTTTGCTATAAAAGCCAACACATCCGTTGTGGGCACATCCGCTTCCGTATCGTGGTTACCAAACGTCACCGCAAAAGGAATCTTGCGCAACTCCACAGGAGCCAGCACACGCTCCCAACCTTCCAGCGCATCCTTTGAAACCACCACATCACCGGTAAACACCACCAAGTCGGGCTTCTCAGCATCAAGCACCGCATTCATAACCAACAGCGTACTATCGTTTTTCACCTCGTACTTGCCGCCCACACTCCAGTGAACGTCCGTAAACTGAACTATTTTAAAATTCCCCTTGTGCAATTTCAGCACAGGCCTGCCCGCATGCAGCAGCAGAGAGGAGAAAAGAAAACACAAAAAAAACACTTTCTTCATTTTCGCGATTTATTTAATATACTGCAAACATAACCTTTTGAATTATTTCAGCCACCACGTTGCATCAGTTATTTTTTCCTATCCGCAGAAGATATCCGCATGAAGTGCCCTTTAGCGACAAAAATTGCATAGATAATTAGAAAAAATCTAATTAAGTATGCAAATAATTACTATATTTGCAAAAATGTTTATTTATGTCTATGGAAATAAACCTCAAACAATTCGGAAATGTACCCGTAAATGCAGATGTTATAACATCTTTATTGAAAGGATACAATGCCCCGCTTCAAAAACTAATGAATATGGAGCGACAAGGTGATCTGATACGCATCAAGCGTGGTATTTATGTCGTTGCGCCCAAAATCTCCGGTAAAAAACTATCTTCCGGGCTTATAGCCAATCATCTCTATGGTCGTTCATACGTATCCATGCAAACCGCCCTTCGTGAATACGGTTTAATTCCGGAACGGGTTTTCTCCATAAAGTCTATGACCACCGAGCGTTCAAGACGAATAGAAACCACGTTAGGTGAATTTGTGTACGTGCAGTGCCCACCAAAATATTACAGTATAGGTGTTACCATATACACCGAGGAAGGAGTAAGCTACATGATAGCCTCTCCCGAAAAAGCCCTTTGTGATTTGGTTATATCAACGCCTAATCTTAATTTGCGGTTTCTCACTTCCACGGAACAATATCTTGAAGAAGACATCCGCTTTGATATGGATGCCTTAAAGAAGATGAATTCCTCTATATTCCGTGAATGTGCTCAAATCGGCCGGAAGAAAACGTCATTGCTAAACATCGCCAAATTGATAGAAAAAAAATGAATATATACGAACAGATGCTTGCTCGATACAAGAGCAACACACTTATAGATGAACGAAATGCATCCTATGAAGTGATGCAACAGATTACACTTTCGGGACTTTATCGCGGAGGTTTCTTTCAACGTGCAGCCTTTTATGGCGGTACTTGTTTGAGAATATTTCATGGATTAGGCAGATTCAGTGAAGACATGGACTTCTCTCTTCTAGCTCCCGATACCAATTTCAATTTTGAATCCTATTTTCCCGCAATTATCAAAGAGTTTGAGGCTGCCGGACGTATAGTAGAAATCAAGAAAAAGGACAAGCAAAACTTCGGCAAAGTAGAGTCAGCATTCTTAAAGGACAATACTAATGTTTACGACGTATCCTTTCAAACAGAGAAAAGCACCAAGATAAAGATTGAAGTAGATACCCAACCTCCATTGCATTTCTCCACTGAGCAGAAGTTATTACTTCAACCATTCTCATTTATGACAAGATGCTATACATTATCTGACCTTTTTGCAGGAAAAATGCACGCATTAGTTTTCCGTTCTTGGAAACATAGAGTAAAAGGTCGTGATTGGTATGATTTTGAATGGTACGTGCGCAACGGTATCAAACTGAACTTTGCACATTTACAGGAACGTATTCTGCAATTCAATGGAAAAGTGATGTCGAAAGAGGAATTTATGGGAATTCTCAAGGAACATCTTGCCACAACCAACATGAATCAAGTGAAAGCCGATGTCGAAGATTTCGTCATTAATCGTCAAGAGCTGGCTATCTGGTCAAATGAATATTTCCTGCAAATCTCAGACATGATACAATTTGAATAAAGCCCCACCTACCCATTCGCATAGCTGTGCATCCCTCCCAGTACATAGTTGACTCCAAAATAAGTCATCAGAACCGTGAGAAAGGCCAGAATCAGGTAAAGGTGAAAGAATAGAGGGTTTCGGAAGAAGCGCAGGTCCTGTCCATGAAAGGCAGCACCGTACACAAGGAAAGTAATCAGTGCCCATACCTCTTTCGGATCCCATGCCCAGTAGCGTCCCCACGACACATTGGCCCAAACGGCACCCAGAAAGATACCCGCACCCAGAAAGAAAGTCGCCGGATAAAGAAGCAGCCTGCTCAGTATCGTCAGCTGCTCCACCTGCTCAGTCCGTGCCTCACAACCTGCCCGGCGAAGACACAAAGCCAGCACGCCGTTCAGCATCATGAAAGCCAGTAGCGCATACGACATCATAATCAGGGAAACATGAATGCTCAGCCAGGGTGAAACCAGCACCGGCATCAAAGGGGTAATCTGCGGATTCATCTGCCCCAGATACGAAACCAGCAAGGCGAAGCCCGACAGCAGGAAGCCAAACGGCACCGTAAAGAAGAATCGCCAGTGCAGCAGGCAAGCCACCAGCAAGATGCAAAGAGCCATGAACTGCATCGTTTCGTAACCGTTACTCAGTGGCACACGTCCACCGATGTACCACCGAAGGCCATAACCCGTGAGGTGGAACAAGGTAACGGCATAAAGCGTAAGGGAGCAGGCCACACGGGCCAACCGCAAAAACATCCGTTTCCGGGGTGAAGGCAACTGCCGTTGCAAACTGTGGTAAAGAAGCAGAAAGAAAGCCAATACCCCCATCGTCAGATTCACCATAAACAGAATCTTGCTGAACGGAATGCGGTTATACAGCAACTCCGCTTTTACCTCCGCGGCCGACAAACGCTTCACGCTACCATCTGTCGGTAAAGGATGAATAAACGTGCCATTCTCCAACATCAGTATCAGTCCCACCTTCTCATCTGCTTCCAGAATAGCCTTCGCCAACTTGCTTTGTCCGTCCTCCCTCTGCCAATAGGCCTGTAACCGGTACACCGGTCCGTCAAACAAGTCCGTCAGACTCGCGTAAGGCGTTTTCAATCCCAGCAACCGGCGCAACTCAGCACTCTTCAGGTGTATCAGCGGCTCCTTACGCCACGTCTGCGGAGAAAGCAACCACCCTCCTATCACCTGCTCGGCAGTCAGCCCCTTGTAAGACGCCTGTCCGGTCAGCTTCCTCACAAAATCCCTGGCCAGCGTATTGAAAGGCACCACCCTATCCTGATAAATCACCTGCTCCCGTGCCAGACTGTCCGCCTGTTCCCAGTTCAGCACAGGGAGCGCACTCTTTTGCGCCTGCGCCGCTCCGGCAAAGCAGCAAAGAAGCCCAACAAACACACCCCCTTTTTTCAGCAAAGGATGATTCAGCAGCCTACGAAATTCTCCCCTGCGAGCCAGCAGCATTCCTATCATGGAGATGCCCAGCAAGATGTACCCCGCGTAAGTCACCCCCGTACCCCACGGGTCATAGTTCACCGTTATCCAGCTACCCAAACCGTCATCATCGAATGACGACTGGTAAAAACGAAAGCCCTGTCGGGTAAAAATGCGGTTCATCGAAATCTGCTCGTGCAGCACCGCGCTCCCGCCTTCGGCAGAGAGCGAATCCCGCAACGAACAGCGAATGTAACTGATGTAATCGGCAGGCGCTTCCGTACCCGGATAATACACCGTGCGGAAACTATCCAACTGCATGGTAAACGGCAAAGGAATGCTTCTACTATTGTCGGCATGCCTGAAACTGTCAACCGCCACTCCGGGGCGCAAATGCATCTGTCCTTTCTCACCGGTGATAAAAGTGATGAGCGCCCCCGCCAGGATCACAAGGAAAGAACCGTGCAACAGCACCAAAGGCAACCGCCTCCACAAAGCTCGCTTCACGAAAACAATCCCTGTGCTAACAGCCAATGCCCCCCACAAACCACAAAACCAGCCCGTGCGATACACCTGTTCTTCCACCCAACCGGTGCCATACACCTGCTCTACAAAGGTAGCTGCCGCCAGCACCAGCACCAGGCCTGCATACAAAGCAATCAGCAACTTCTTCAACCACACCATCTTTCCAAAGTCAAAAAGGAGCATATTCCGCATGGCGGCACGCTTTCACCCCCATGCATTCCATCTCAATCAGCCAACCCGGACGGCACACCGGAGCAAGCACAAATACCTTGGGCGTATCCGGAAAACGCTCATCATACATTCCTTTTACCACCTGATAATCAGCCATATCACGCAAGTACACAATCATGTGCCCCAGATCATCAAACCCACAATCGGCTTCCTTCAATAACGCTTCCACATTTTCCCACATACGCTCCGTCTGCCTACGAATATCACCCGGATGCACCACCTCACCCTTGTTGTTGATGCTCGCCGTGCCCGAGATGAATATCTGGCGCCGATCACCATAATCCACATACGTACCCCGCTCAAAGCTCACACCGTATTCATACGTAGGGTTCAAATGATGGGGCGCATAAAGAAAGTGCACCTGTTCGGCACTCACCCCCTGCACCGCATACGTATCCATCTGCACCAACACAGCAGGGTCCGCATGCCGTCCGCCAATACCCGTACTGGCAATGTAGTGAGTCTTTTCCGTTAAGTTCTGCGTCACAAACACCTCGTTGCGCGCCTTCACCACCCCGGCATAATTCACATCCACGTTTTGCACGAAAAACCACGTGCGCATGCAGTGATTCGCCAACGTACACCCCTGCTCCATCAGCTGCATCACATAATCGTTCAGCAGCAAACGCGTCTGGTGTTCCGATCCTGCCGCACGATTAAAAGCACTTCCACCCCATAGATGGCGGTACGCTCCGTGTTTCACCTCAAAGAGTCCGCTGTGCAACACCTGCGTCTGCACATCCGTTAGCAGATACACCCACAAAGCCACCTTGGTACCGTCCAGCGGCGGTTGCTCCACCACAGACAAAGCACAGTCCGATGTCTCCGTGGCCAGTGCCAGTAACGTACCCGACTGGTTGGCAGCATCACTCAAAAAGTAACGCTTAAACACCGCCACCGCCCCTTTCAGTTCCCCGGTCAATAAAGAATCATACGCATTCAAAACCGCATTCAGCTGTTCCTCGTACGTATCTTCCGGGTTTAGTGCATGAATCATCACATGAAACTCCGAAACCCCTTGTTCTGCGTTGTATTTAAAAATCTCCGTTAAAGTCCTGTCCGACTGACTATTTTGTTGTTTAATTCTGTTCATTTTAATTTTTTCAAATAAATCCTGCGCACACCTACTCTTGCGCACCGTTGTCAATCCAGCTGTCAATCAATGTCAGCATGTTCGATGAAGTAATCATCTGCGAATGATCAATGCCCCACGTAGAGCTGATGTCCGTATTCAATATCCGGTGCAGAATGCTTTCCTTCGAATCGTAAGGAGCCACCCGCAAACTCCCGTCAACAAACACCGACGAGTGGTTCACCAGGTTCGCATAACTCTTACCCGAAAGCAACACCAGTCCCGCCGCCGGCCTTTCACTGCCACCGTGGCAAGCCGTGCAAGTTTTATCAAAAACCTGCTGCTGAATGGTGTGATACATCCCTACATCCAGCGCACCCACCTCCATCAGCGTCGTGTCTGCCGTTGCCGTAAAATCTTCTATGGTCCGAAAACTAGCCACACGCTTTCTCAAACGATTAATCACGCATAGCTCTATCTCGGTCACCTCCTCGCTGATGCCCGACAGCACCACCTCTACCTCGTCACCGTCAGTCTCGGGCACGGGAATCACCTTCGAAACAATGGCATAATCGCTTTCATCGTTGAATCCCGCCACCACCACACTGTAACCTTCGGACCACTTGCCGATGCCGCTCAATTGACCCGACAACTTCAACACACGCCCTTCCCGGGGCACCGTGCCGGTACTCTCGTAAATCCTACCGTCATCACAGGCAGTCGTCCCCGCCAGCAAAGCCCCCAGTGCCAAGAAAAGAAGAAACATTCTCATAAGCCTATCCTTTCTCGTCCGCTAAAAAGTATACTGAAGCAACACACAAGCCGAGTGCACGACAATTCCCAAATCATCGTTATCCCGATCCAGCTGCGTATCGTGCCCGCTGCGACCGATGTACTGATACATAGCCTGTAACTTCAGGTTACAATCCCGGAAGAAGTAATTAAATCCCACCGCCGGCATGTTCAGGTACCCGTTGGCATCCGTACCGTTACGGTCGTAAAACTCATACCGCAAAGCAGCCTGCACACGCGGAGCCACAAAATAGCCTCCCTGCACATACCCACCCAGGTAATTATAGGACTCCGAAATCTTCTGGCGCTTCGTAAAGCCCACGTTCATGTAATACATCTCCGCACCCAGATACCACTTGTTCTTCAGCATTGCAAACTCCAGTCCCGCACGAAAATCATTGGTACTTTCACTCTCACTCTCCACATTGATGGAAGTCGACACACCCAGCATAATCTTGTCTTCGTTCAACCGGTTGGGATTTCCCTGCGTGGCAGGCATCACCCCCTTGGGCATGTAAGTAAACCGCCCCGCATAAAGCAACGACGGAATGTGCCAGTCATCGCTCAGCGTTTTGGTTGCCGTGTTCACCGCCGCCCCCGTGCCGTTGAATACTCCTATCTCGTAGCCGAACTTACCCGCCAGCAAACCGTGAATCTCCACACCGAGGTCAAATCCCGTGCCGATATTCGGTGTCACCGCATTCAGCGAGTAAGGCATAATAACCGGTGCGGTGAGCGATACGGGCAGACTGGGCAATAACGTTTCCCCCAACGTGGTAAGATACGCATGCGAAAACGGAGTTTTGAACTTACCCACACGAAGCGCCAGCTGCTTTTTCAGCTCCACATCAAACCACGCCTGCTGAAGCAGCGCCCCTCCACTGGCCGCCGCATTCATCGACAAGTTAAAAGACACCTTGCCAAACGCCTTCCCCGTGAACCCCAGCACCGCATACGGAATGGAGAAACCCGAGTTCGCCACATTGTCCTGATTGTAAGCCAAATCCAGCCCTTCATCATCATAACGGTTAAAGTTCCCACTAGCCTGCACCAGCAAATAAGGCTTGAAGACAAAATCACCTTTCTTCGTTTCAATGGTAAAACCTTCTCTCCCGGCCAATGACACAACCCCGTTTTCCGTGTCCTCTTCGTGTTGAGCCATCACAGCCAAAGGAATGATGACAAGCGCCACCATACATAAAATCTTTTTCATACTATTTCGTTATAAGCTTATTATTTAGAGTGAATGGATGAAAGCAATCAGCGCGTCGCGATCCTCCTTGTTCATCCTCCTGAACAAGTTCTTCGATGCCTCAGCCTCCCCACCGTGCCACATAATGGCCTCAATCAGATTGCGCGCCCGTCCGTCGTGCAAAAAGTACGTATGTCCGTTCACCTTCTCCTGCAAACCAATTCCCCAAAGCGGCGTGGTGCGCCACTCGTTGCCACGAGCCAGTCCGCTCACATAGTTATCGTTCAGTCCCACACCCATGATCTCAGAGCCCATATCATGCAGCAGGTAATCGGAATACGGATGAATGGTCTGCCCTCCCAGCCATGGCAACTGCGTATTATTGAGCAACACCGTGCCCCGCGGTTTCGTGTGCAACGTCGTCACATGACACAGGTGACACTTCGCCTTGTAAAAGTTCTGCTCCCCCTTCACCACCTGCGCATCGCTCACATTGCGCCGGGCAGGTACACTCAACGATTGCAAGTAAAGATCCACATCCTCCATGTCCTTCGTGCTTATGTCCAGCTGATCATAAGAAAGCCCCATCATACTACCCTGACTCATCTGGCTCTGCCCTTCACAAATCTCCTCCGGATACCTGCTGTTGGTAGCCCCCATGTCGCTCGAGAAACCCAGCTCCACAGTCAGGTCGGCATGTTGCGCCTTGTTGCCCGACAGCCCCAGACACCTTACTCCCCGTTCGATGATGTAGTTACACCGCCCGCTGATGCCATATTCAGGGTAATTGCTTTTTGCCGCCAGTGCTTCTATCTCAGTAGGGTCCAACGCTATCATTTGTCCCATGCCCACGTGGCGCAACGGAATGCGCACCGTGCAAAACAAATCGTTCGGATCTATATCATCCGCATACCATTCGGATATGGTGTACACCGGCCGGCAAAGTTCGTAAGCCTCTCCATCGGGAAATGAAAAACTCTCTTTGATGTAAGTAACCGATAGTTTCCCCTCCGGTTCCACTCCGTAAATGGCCTGATCATGCAGCACCCGTCCATAGTCCGAAAAGAACGCCCCGTTCTTGCGACTGATGTAAACCAGCATCGACGAGAACCCGTAACTACCCGATCCCCCTTCGCTCCACAAAGTAGGCTTCGTTCTTCCCGCATTACGGTGACAACTGCCGCATGAATAGCCCGCATAAACAGGTCCCAGTCCGCCACCATGCTCATTGCCACTGGTACGCACATCGTCATACAGCCTGTCGCCCTGGTTGAAACGGTTTTCGTACGCACCCGTCACCCAGTCGGCCGGCGTATCGTAAGCCAGCGAAGAATTCAGGAAATTGGTCGAAGTACCGGCCGATAGAGCATATCCTTGCGGAATCTCTATCTCCAGCACATCAGCTCCGTTGTCCTCGCAAGCACTACAAGTCAACAGCAAAAACAGGGAAAATAAATATGTTAGTGTGTCCTTCATCACTTCACCGTACGCGCCTGTCCGTTTTTGAATAACAAGAACTCCAGTGTGTGGAAACCGCGCACGTTCTGCGCCGCAGCAATACCCTCGTTGTCCTCATCATAGTCGCCACTCCAGTTCAGCTGATCCCAGTTACCCGAATTCAGAAGCTGCACAATAGCATTCTGATCCAGCGGCCAGCTGTCCATATTCGGGTCAAGCCCCAAGTTAGCTACCGGACCGAACAAGAACGCCTCACTCGTTTCCCAAGGTTGACGAGCCTCCAGCCAAGCCTCACAAGCAGCCTCAAAGTTGGCATTCGAAGGAGTGTTGGCAAGCGCTATCACCGCATCATAAAGCTGGTCAACCTCACTCTTCAGCGAAGCGTATGTGGGTAGTACCACCACTTCCACATAGTTCTTTACCACCGGTTCCAGCACCGTGTTTGTGTTAATGGCGGCAGTACTTTCAATATGCGATTTCAACTCCTCCAACGCTGCCTCCAGCTCAGAACAGGCCGTCATGGCAGCTGCTGCCTCCGTGCTATTGATGTTGTTACGGAACGGTTGCGGAATAGCCCAGATAGCAGTTGCCGCCTTCGTAATGGCCGCTTTCACCTTTGTGTCCAGAGCAGCGTTGCTCCCTTCCACCACCTTAGAAAGAGACTGTGCCGCCACGCTACCGTTCAATGAGCCATAATACGCATTTCGAATAGAATAGATGTTATTTCTGTAATCCTCGCGTGAGTGCCAGCTATACCATGATTCCACCGCATAAAGCGCCTCCGTGGTATTTCCCGCTTTGTACTTGCTGATGGGATCGCCAATCTTCTGCGACCCTACCTCTCCGGCAATATCAATACAACCCTCAACTATCTGCTGCACACAACTTTTCGCTGTGGTAAACTCACCCGTGTGGTTGATAAACGCCGCACCATACCCCCCTGTGGTCCACGCCGTCTGCAAGTTCGTGGCATCCGTCTGCAGCAACTTCGCCACATTCTTCATGTAGTTGTGCCAACTTGCGGCATTATCCGCACTGTAATCAATATCGGCAGCTGCCACCTCATCTTTGTCGTCATCACTGCTACAAGCAACAGTGGTACATGCCATCCCTACCAAGAGAGCGGCAACATAGAAAAAACTTTTTTTCATCGTGTTATTTTTATATTATTAATAGATTGTAGTTTTATTTCTTGATAAACCATCCCACATACGCAATGCCCACAGAGAATTCATTTTCGCTGTTATACCTGCCGGTTCCCAACACCTTGCCTGTACCAATCTGCCGCGTAGCATAATCAGCCTTCACCACCAGGTTGGGCAGCGCATACCAGTTAACTCCGGCCGTCCACATGCTCACCTGGCAACGCTTCTCCATCGTCTGTCCCTTCTCCCCCTTTTCCTGTGGGTTGTAATATTCGTAACGCGCAAACGGATAAATCACCGGCACCTCCGCATCCCCTTTGAAGAAAGCACTGATGTTAACACCCGCCTCAGCCGCATAACTCACCGCATTCTTTGCCACGGGAATCAGCCGGCTGTAAGGCGATTTGTTTGACTGCCCAATGTTCACCCGGCTCACCTCGGCAGCATTACCCAAGTTACCATACACCACATTACCGCGGGCTGTCACATACCGGTTACGATACTGCGCATCGGCCGTAAAAATGCGTACCGGCACACTGCTGGCATAACTATCCGGCTTGTCCGAGTTCGTTCCCGCATCCGCACAATAATAAAAAGAGCCACCCACGCGCAGTCCCGGTAGCCCTTTATAGTCCAGCCGCACCACATAAGCGGGCGACGTGAAATTATCCTCCTCAAACAGCCCCTGCTTACCGCCGGCCACCCACGTGTTGCGATCGAAACCGTTCGGATTCAGTCCCGCTACCACCATCGCCTGATAATCGAAACGGGCATACCCCTTGCCCAGAGAGCCGAACAGTTCCAGTCCGTTCTCATGCCAAGTAGAAGGTAAAATGGTAGTCTCCCCTTCGGGGCGTGAAGTGCCGAAGAAGTTAATCGGTTCGTGGTGCGCGTTCGTGATACCTACGGGAAGAATGATGTGCCCGGCGCGCACGTTGAACGAACGATGAATCAGGCGGGTAATGTGAAACTGCTCAATGGCCACCTCGCCACCCTTTTCCACCTCCGTTTCGTACTCACCGTTCTCGGAGTTCTCCAGTTCGAAAGCCGTACCCGTGCCTCCCGATTCGAACTCAATCTCCGCACCGAGAATCCATTTCGGATTGAATTTGTAGTCAAACGCCAGCACCAGGCGCGGAATAGAAATCGTGTTCCGGTTCTTCTTGGGGTTCCCGTCGTTGCCCCCATAAAAACGGTTGATACCATAATCTTTGAAGCTGGCTACCATTTCGCCGTAGCCGCCAAAGCGGAACTTGGCATACTCTTCAGCAGCAGCCTCCTTGTTTGAATTTTCCGTGTGTGTCTGTGCCCCAAGCGTTGTGGCGTAAATCAGCATTGAAACTAGTAGAATTGCGGTTAATTTTCTCATCTTTTATATAATTTTGTCGGTTACAAAGTTATATGGTGTTAAAAGAGGAGGCAATACCCAGAAGTAGGCAAAAATATTTCTTAAAATCAGTATAAGTAGGTAAAGGCAGCCATTCTATTAGCCACGATCATCCCGTCTCCCTATTCATATTTAAATATTCAGACGGAGATATTCCATATTTAGCCTTAAAGCATCGAGAAAAATATTTTGGACTATTCATCCCAACCGTCCAACATATTTCCGAGATATTTAAATCTGTATGAGTCAAGAGCTCAGCAGCCCTGACTAAACGCTTTTCGCGTATAAACTCAACAGGAGCAAGACCTGTCAAAGCTTTCAACTTATTAAAAAAGATTGTACGACTCACAATCATCTCACGGGCCAGCTCTTCAATTGTCATATCAGATTTACTCAGATTTTTCTCAACCAGTCTACAAAGCCTATCTATAAATTCCTGATCTTTTTTATTAAGCACCGGAGGCTGGCCTTCCGATTCATTTGTCTTTTGTTGCTTATTCGTCTGAAGACTGTCTAAAATATATGAACGAAGTTTACGACGTTGCATCTGCAAATTATCTACTCGCGCCTTTAAATATGTCCCATTAAATGGTTTGGTAATATAATCATCGGCTCCTATTTCCAAACTCGTTAACCTGCTATGCATATCTGTTTTTGCTGTCAACAGAATAATCTGTATATGGCTGGTAGAGATATTATCTTTTAATCTTTTAGTAAACTCTATCCCATCCATTCCCGGCATCATCACATCACTAATTATAAGATCCGGTTGTATCTTCTCTACTTTCGACAGGCCGTCTAAACTATTCGATGCCTCAAAGATGTGATATTCGCTAGACAACAAATCACGAATAACCATACGCATTTCCATATTATCATCCACAATCAGAATAGAACCTTTTATACCTGCCTCTTTGGTTATTTCTGGTTCTATTTCTTCCACATCGCGAGAGGTGTATCCCTCTTGTATATTTTCCGTATCTATTTCATCGGAATATAAAAATTCCGTCCCGGGAGGAAAATGAGATCTCCCCGTTAAAAACGATACAACAAATAGCGTACCTTCTTCCGGCACACTGCACACATCAATTTTTCCTTTATGAAGATCTACCAAGCTCTTAACTAGATTCAAACCAATTCCCGTACTTTGAGAGTTTAATTTGATTCTGTTCAATCTATTTTCAAAGCGTACAAAAAGATAACCCATTTTTTCTTTAGGGATTCCAATTCCTTGATCGTGAATCTCCCATACAATAGTCGCCTCCTTCTCGTAAACAGATACACTTATTGCCTTTCCATCGGGTGTATATTTAAAAGCATTACTAATTAAATTGAACAATATTTTTTCCAACTTATCTCTATCTGCCCAGCAATAAAGTTTATCCTCCTCTGTGTGAAAAACCAAATCAATTCGATGCTCCTGAGCCATTGGTTCAAAATTCTCTAAAATTAATCTCGAAAAGGAAACAATATCTAATAACTGCACACAAAGCGACATCTTATTATTCTGAATTCTTCGTAAGTCCAGAATCTGATTAACCAAGCGCAGCATCCTATCTGTATTCTTTTTTATAAGTAAAACCTGTTTCATTACATCAGCCGGAATGTCCTTCTTTTTTTCTATATTCTCCAGTGGAACAGATATAAGACTTAATGGAGTACGAAGTTCGTGTGATATATCAGTAAAAAAGCGCAACTTAACTTCTGTAATTTCCTGTTCAACAGACATCCGATGCTTGAGTCGCGTAATGATGTAAAGAATCCGGTAGACAACATATAATAGCATCAGGAATACAACGAGATAACACGCATAAGCCCACCATGTGCGATACAAAGGTGGCAACACTCTAATCACAAGACAACGCTCATTACCACACCATATACCGTCTGCATTGGTTGATTTTACCCAAAAACGATAAGTCCCTTCTTGCAGCCCCATATACGTGACATCATGATGTACTCCACTATACACCCATTTTTTGTCCAACGGCTCCAATTTATAAGCATAACTAATGCCATCCGGATTGGTATAGTCCAACGCTGCAAAAGATAGTGAAATTTGATTTTTGCTATAAGGGAGAACTATTTTTTCGCTATAATGAATGTCCTGATTCAAAATAGAATTAGCATCATGCGGATGCATTTCCTCATTCATAACCCTGAAGTCAGAGAAAGCAAGAGTTGGTTTATAGTGATTCTGATGAATTTGAGAGGGATTAAAATAAAGTAAACCGTTGGAGGTTCCAAAATACATCGTTCCATTCTTTGATAAACAGGCGGCTCCTTCACTAAAAAGTGCCCCACCTAACCCCAAATAATCATTCGAAAAGAATTCTGATATTTTTGTCTGAGGATTATACTTGTAGATAGCATTTTCGGAGGTCATCCACAAATTTTCATCCCTATCTTCCAGTGCGGTAATCAAAAGAGGACTTCTCACGCGTGCCACATCCTCTACTTTCTCAAATTTTCTATTACCTCCGGAGTTATTCTGTCCCAACTTACAGATACCGCCTCCAAAAGTAAAAAAATAAAAACCATCTTTCTTGACAGGCAACATCCAGTACACCGCATTATTGCATAAAGAAAAAGGATTCTCAAGCTGATGTTTATAAACTTTAAAGATCGGTTCTGTTAACTGTTGATCCTTGACATCAAGGCAAACCGCTCCTGTTGATGTTCCAATCCATAAATTGCCATTAGCATCGGGTTGAATACAACGTACCTGAGCACATTGGTCAATCGGATAATTTCTTAATCGGTTCCTGTAATTATAGAATCGGGTAACAGGTTCATTCAGATCAATATAATTTAGTCCACCATCAAATGTACCTATCCAAAGTTTTTTCTTCTTATCCTCAAAAAGAGAATAAATACTGTTTTCACTAATACTATAGTGATCAGAAGGATTATTCAAATAGTGAATAATTCGGAAGTTCGAATCATCCAGCCGTTCAGCCTTTATTAATCCATCACCTCTGGTTCCCATCCAAAAATTCCCCTTACTATCTTGAAGGATACAGTATATTACTCCCGTAAGAGGTAATCCTTGCAGAGTAATCTTTCCATTATTTGTCAATGTCCCCTTGTATTCAAGTTTTTCATTAAATTTCAAGAGTCCACCACTTTTCAGTCCAATCCATATATTTCCTTCGCGATCCTCATAAATAGTACGGACCTGATTTTTAAGACTCTCATAATTATTGTTATCGAAAATATATTTCCTGAACTGCTTACTATGAAATGTTACTTTTTCCAATCCCTTGGAATGAGAGCAAAGCCATAAGTTTCCTTGTTTATCAGACATACAGGAATGGAGTTTATCAGAGAATCGGTATCCATATTGTTGTGCTTCAGCATTAAAAAGCACCAGACATTTACTCTCTCTGTTATAATACGAAAAGCCTCCACCATAAGATTGTATCCAGAGAGTTCCATATTTATCCTCAAAAATATGATAACCCGGATTGGAACTGGTTGCTCGTCCTAATTCTATAGATAGAGGAATAAACTGAAAGGATTTTGTCTTTATATTCAAATAACAGGCCGCTTTTGTTTTTTCCATTTCCAACCATACCAACCCCATTTTGTCTTCATAAGCCGATTTTATTTTTTTACCTGTTAATGCCGGGTATCTAATGACATTGTAAAAGCTCTCAGAGTCTGCTTTCGAATTCAACATATAAGTACCCTCGTCAAAGACAACAAGAATATTTCCACCCTTTAAAGTCAACAAAGTTCTAATGGATCCGGAAGCCGGAAACAAAATCTTCTTAAACGAATTGCTGCCGGCACTATTCATCCATAATTCTCCATCATTGGTTCCAAAATAATTTTTATTACCACAGAAAGCAAAACTGGATAGTTTCTTCCCTAACAAAAACCTCTCAGGGTGTTTTGCTCCGATAGCATATCTCCAGACACCATTATCTGTTAAGGCCCATTCATTACCGCATTGATCATTTTTTATTTGATTGAAAAATATTCCTGAACGTTTATCCTTGTATAAACCTAAACCTTCTGCATTCATTTCACTGCCTTTGGTATCTTTCGGTGTAAATCTGATTGCACCTCCAAATTTACCCTGACACCAAACATGTCCGTTGGGCAATATATAAGTATGAGCAATAGGCATATTACTATAGATGTTATCCGTAGCCAACATTTTTACCATCTGATCTTTTTTCGGATCTAAACGATAAATATGAAAGTCATATCCGAGAATCCATAAATAGCCATTCCGGTCTTCCCCAATCCAATTAATACGGTTATTATCCAATATGCTACCATTGCCCATACAGAATGAATATGATTTGAAATTATAACCATCAAACCGATTCAGTCCATTCCAAGTTCCAAACCACATAAAACCGGCTTGATCCTGAAGCATACAGGTCACTGTATTTTGGGTTAGCCCATTGCGTGACGAATAATGCGTTATGGTATAGCTTAAATCATTTCCCCACAGAGCTGTAAAAGGGAAGTAATAAAAAAGGATATAAAGCAATAAGTTTTTCATAAAAGGCTTAATCTCCGGTCTTTCTAATCGTAACAAAAATAACAATAAAAGTTTAAAATACAACTCCTCATTCCCTTTATAAAAAGAATCAATCCTCTATTTTTACCCGCCCTTCACTGAATCTGATTAAATCGGGCAAATCATAATATTGCAGCACACCTGTTATCACATGGGTATACATATTGCGTTGCATGGGGTTCTCTAAATAACTACGCCATGTTTTCAATGTATTGGTAAGGCTCACAGAGTGAATACGCTGATCTAAAACAGCTGCATGCATCAGTATAGGCCCATACAAGCCATCACCCACAAAACAAATGGAGCGTCCCTTCAATCTTTCATCTGAGTTGCAAAAATTAACAATTGTACGTATATCTGCCACACGCTGCCCAATAATAGGCTTACCTAAATGAAGACTGGTTACAGCACAACGAAATTCCCTGTTCCAATATTTACTCAGATTATAGATGCCTGGGTCTTCCATTTCACCAACGCCTCGAACGTCAGCAGCAATTATAATCGTATTTGAATGAACTGCATCACGCCGCATCATATTAGTTAAATAAGCTCCCTTCCCTGCCTCATGCATATGAATTTCTATGGCAGATTCGGGAGTAACAATGGAAGGTATCAAAACCACTATCGGAACCGGCATCTGCCCCTCGCAATTCAGTTGAAAACGATACTCCTCTATTTCTCTTCCATGAGAATGACCTGTGCAAATCACATGAATATTATCATTGAACGTCTTCAAGCCAAGCAATTTCATCATTACGTTACGGATAGAGTCCTTAGAAGATTTGCAAAATTGCTCTCTTTTGTTTTTCCAAAGTTTCATCTCATTCAAACATTCGGTCTGAGAAGATAAAGCATCTTTAAAGTCCAAATTTACCTGTCCGGAAGCGGTGCACCACATCTCCTTTGTATCGAATGAATGAGGCGGTAATGTTAATTTGATTTCCGTTTCTTTTCGTTCGAGCCATTTCCCTAAAAAACGAATCATCTTTTCTTGCGAATCAATTGGTATACCGTGTCCATCATCTGTATAATAATCCTCTATTCGGTTCCTGAATCCAAGAACTTCATAGCATCTACGCAATTCAGCCACTCCTTTCAGAGCGCCATAATGATCTACAAAATCAAATTTACCATCTAGGTTTAAAAAAGGTTTAGGTGCCATTGCTAAGACAAAATCGGCTATTTCTATTTGATTCTCACCTTCTCCCGGTATCCATTGACAACCATCTGATGGGCCCTGAATATCGTATGTTCTGGCTCTGTTAGAAAAAAACAAACCGATACAACCCGCTTTGATTCGATCATCTAATGCCATAAGATAAGCAGACTGAGTTCCTCCGCCCGAGAATCCATAGCAACCAATCCGATTGCCATCAATATCTTCTCTGGTCAGCAAATAATCAATCGCGCGGCTATTATCCCAATACTCCTGAGCAGCCAAACTGGTGCCTATCAAATTATAGGGAACAGCAATTAAGGTATGTTCAGTAGTTACGCCTCTAGTCAAGGCCTTCCCCTGGTCATCCATCAGTTGCAAACGCTCTCCTTGCGACAGAGGATCTACTACCATTGAGGCCATACCATTCATGGCAACTCGGGCGGCAGATTCAGAAAAGCTTCCTTTTCCCTGTAAACCATGCCCACACATTTCTATACAAGCAGGAACCGGCTCCGAAATATGATCTGGCAAATACAGATGAGCTGTAACATAACGTCCCGGCTTACTTTGAAATATAATTTTCTCTATACGAAATCCATCACATTGACGAATGCCACAAACCTTACCCTTGACATCTGTTCGCTCAGGAAAGGAACCTGCCAGCTTTTTTAGTTTAGCTCTTACATTTTTCACATAAAACTCCATCTCCTTTTTAGACGTACAAGCCTTACATAAAAGAGCATTACGTAGGTCGTTATTTTGATTGACTTCACACATCAAAGTTGAAAAATAAGCCGTAGACTGACTAAACTTCAGCGCGTCATAATTAGAACGTCCTGAAATAGAAGGTTGGTTTTCAAAAGCTTGCCCCCATAAAGGGCAAGCTATAAAGAACACAATCACCAAATGTAAAATACGATTAATCATTTATTGCACTTTTAGTATTATATCACTTCGATTATCTACATTCGTATTAATCTTGAGCAGTTTCAAGTCCTCATCCCAGTTCCAGAAGTCTTCACCCAAAATGCTTCCGTTCACTGTCACATTCTGTGGTTTAATATCCATATACGCTTCAACATGGTAAGTATGACGCGAAGGGACAAATGCTCCTTGAGGCTTACCTATAGTTAAAGTCCACTGGGTACCAATCAACGAACTGTGAATGGTACTAATTCCACAAATTCCTTTTTGATAATCTAAAGAGCGACCATCATCTTCGTATAAATTATAACTCGATTCACCACTCGGATAAACTAACAAAGTAATTTCCTGAGGTGCAGTACCTGTCAGATACTGAGTAACAGGTTGTTTGGGTACAATGGCACCCTCACGAATAAAGATGGGCATCAAATCCGGAGGAGTTAGAAATGATTTATTTTGTCTACCATCTATTCGCTCACCCGTCCAAAAATCAATCCACTTACCACCGGGGAAATAAACCGGCCTGCTCAAAGCTCCTTTGTTGACAACCGGACAGATCATCAAACTCTTACCAAACATAAATTGATCACTAATGCGATATGTAAGCTCGTCATCCATCCAATCATAGAGTAATGGTGTCATCAGAGGGCGACTAGTCTTATACATATTATAAGCATTACTATAAATATAGGGAATCAGTGAATAACGTAAGTTATCGTACTTAATAAATATCTCCATAGCTTCTTTACCATAAGTCCAAGGTTCATGATAACGAGGATGGTCCATGCCAAACAAAATAGAAACAGGACTGAACATACCAAATTGACACCAACGTACATACAAATCTGTGTCATGAGGAGAATATTGCTCAAATCCACCCATACAATGCGACCAGTAACCCACGCCAGATAACCCAATGTTAAGACCTCCACGGATTACAGGTTCAAACCATTGCCACTCTGAGCCCCAGTCTCCTGCCCATATAAATGGATAACGCTGAATTCCGGCATATCCCTCTCTGGTATGATTAAATCCACGTTGATTGTTGTAAGCTTGAAACTTCTCATACGGAACTTTGGCATAAGGAATAGGAAACAGGTTGTGTAACTGATCCGCTGTGAATCCTTTCTCAAAAACAGTCTCCGGAGGGAAGCGTAACGCTCCTCCACAATCTGTTTTTACGAATTTCACACCCATCTTTGCTACGCGCATTGCACCATTTTTCCACCACCAGTCAGCAGCTTTCTCATCAAAGAAGTTCACTACACCTTCGCAATCAGCTTGGGGGTATAACACATAGCCAGTCTTCAAGGCATTCTGAAATAGCATGTTATCCTTTCCGCCATCATCAACAATTGCACGAATGTGCAGCCCAAACATATCGACATGATTGGCATAAATAGAATCAATCATTGCTTGAGGGTTTTTGAAATTAGAACGAAACTCAAAGCAACATCCCCCGTTACCAAAACGCTTATTGAAAATGCGCCAAGTTGAATCTAGCCATAATAAATCAAATGGAATTTTCTCCATCCGAAGACGATGAACCAAATCAATCGGATATTGATCCGACGTTGACTCTTCATGTTTCCAGGTACCACCACTATACGACCCCACATGTAATCCATAAGCAGATCGGGGCATCATCGGGCAATGACCGGTCAATGTTTGATATCCTTGTAACATCGTTTCAACCGCTGGTCCCAAAATAAAGTAATAATCTAATTCACCGCCATTGGCTGAATATAGATAAGAGTCTTTTTTCGTCCACCCCATATCCCAGTCTGTTGGGTTTGCCGTATGAAAGAAAATTCCATATCCCTTATTGCTAATAAACCAGGGAACAGGGCAATAGTTTGCACGTAAAATGTCTTTACCTCCTACAGCCGGTTTAACTCCACTACCCAATTCCACATTTAAATGAACCTTCCTGCCTCTTTGATCCAATTGATCCATACGTTCGCCAAAACCAAAAAAATGTTCATCCGGCTGCATGGTACACTCATTTGACGGTTCCCCTACAACCTTGGAATCAATCTCATTGTACAAAACCTGTCCTTTATGATCCTTTACCTGAATACGCCAAGGATTAGGTTGAATCGCAATTGATAACTTAGTCGTTTTAACAATGTCAATATTTCCATCTTTCAACTGCTGATAATCCACTTTGTCAAAGCTATATTTCGCAACCATCCAAGTTTCATCCACTGCAAACGTTTTATCCTTGCTTTTGGTTACTCTGAACATACCATCCGTACACAACTGAATTCTCAAATCTCCTTGATCGGAAGTAAACACCAACGTATTCTCCTTCGTTCCTCCTGACTTTGCTTTTGCCGGCAAATGAATTGCCAGCAAAAACAGAGTCCCAATAATCCACAAATAAATCTTCATTACCTAGTATTATTAAATATTAATAGCCATAATTATTAATCAAATAGCCGTTTGAACTATCCAGATCAGTTTGAAACAAAGGCCAGTACTGACGGCTGTCCGGGTCGTTTATATAATAATTACCCAACATTTCATCGGTTACTACAGTCGTAATAAAATCATATCCCAATTTAGTCCATCCTTCTCCTGAAGGGATCGCATTTTCACCTTTGTTCAAACCATATATTTCCAGTTTGCCATCAACCTTCCTTGTGTATACATCCCTCGGTACATCGCTATAGTTTCCTGTACGGTCATGAAGCGCTTTCAGATTAACCACAGTTTCTTCCACATTTTTCCCTAATAAATTCCAGCGTATCAAATCTTGCTTACGCAACATCTCACCTGGGAATTCCAGCATGCGCTCCTTCTGGATGGCTGCCAACATAGCATCTTTAGAAGTAATCGCATGTAAATAAGCAGTCACCTTGGTTGCCCAATCAGCTTGAGCAAACGCCCGTTCTCTTACCTCCTCCAAGTATTTTTTGGCATAGTCCAGCTCATCTAATTCATTCGCTATCTCGGCAGCCATCAGCAACACATCTGCATAGCGGAGCACAGGCAAGTTCACACCGTCATCATTACTCGTAACCACACGGTTCATCCGTTCATAGTCATATTTTCCAAAATTGAAACTTGGCGATGCCGCCCCCGAACCTAAATTATCCATTGTATACCCATCATTGTTCCATTTATAAGGAACACAATTCACATCTCTGCGAGTATCTTCCTTGTCATAAGCATAATACAATAAAGGCGAAGGACAGTTCTGACCTCCATACCCCGTCTTACTCAAATGTGGACTAACCGTTTTGTGATAAACACCAAAATGATAGAAAAAACGGCCGCGACCTGCTGCGAAGGGAATTTCAAAGATTGATTCACGATTAGAAGTCACCACGTCTGCCGCCAACTCATTCCAAACCGATTCATAGGTGCCATTCAACGAACATCCTGACTTCTCAATTATCAACTTTAAATCGTCATAAGCCTCCTGCAAGAGAGCCTTACCTGTCAATTCGCTATCATTGCTTTTGCGAATTTCAGAGGTTTTAGCGTCCAAGCTCGTGGGGCGTTGACTATAGCCCGATGCCATTAAAATAAGACGAGCCCGTAACCCTAATGCATAAGCTTTATTAACACGCTCTGTAGTCTGAGTTCTGGTCGATGCTCCGGGCCAGGGAAGATAATCAGCAGCTTCTTTCAAGTCTGCTATAATTTGTTTGTATATAACATCCCTATCTGATTTAGCCATATAAACCGTACTCTCTTCCACCGGTTCAAAACGAGCAGGAACATCTCCCCAGGCACGAAGTAAATCGTAATAATACTGAGCACGCAAGGTCAATGCTTCACCCAATAAATACCCCATATCATTGGTAGCAGAAGGCGAACCGTAAGTGCGGATACCCCGAATACAAAGATTAGCCGCTTCAATTCCGTTAAAGAAACAGGTATAAGCATTGTAACTACTGCCCGAGCCCATCCAACTATTAGAAACATAAGCTGAATAAGTGCACAGAGATGTCTTATCATCCGAGTTCGGATTGGTTAAGTCATCATAATATTCAACATCAGTATTCATGCCGTAATAAGGCATGTAGCGAGCTCTGTGTGAGTTGGTTTGAGCAAAGAAACTATAGATATTAATAACCGCATCCTCAGCCAAAGTAGTGTTAGCAAAAACAACATTGTCTGAATAGGATGATTGACTTTCCGTTGTCAGAAAATCATTGCAAGATGTAGTGAGAAGTGTCATCATCAACAAACTTGCTATATGTTTTTTATTGAATCTCATATGTATATTCATTTAAGGTTAAAAAGTTAAATTAACGCCAAATATATATTGACGACTCTTTGGATAAGCAGAGTAGTCAACTCCCGGACAAATTAAGTAATTACGCTTACAATCTACTTCCGGGTCCGCGCCACTGTAGTTGGTCAAGCAGAATAAATTAGAGGCAGTTGCATAAAAACGCAGATTTTCTATGAACGCCTTACGGGTTAGGCTCTTAGGCAGAGTATAACCAAGTGTCAGATTGGCCAAACGGAGGAAAGAACCATCTTCAATAGCCCATGAATGAATCACTGCCTTCGTAGTATAGGGTGACCACATGGTTGTTGTTGCATTTAAAGAAGCCAATGTAGCAGCATCATTTACCAGATTTCCATTGGCATCTACATTGGTCCATCTCTTTCCGGCCGCCATCACATCACTCATGTTTCGCCAAGAAGAAGCACGGGTTGAAGTCTGGTCAATCTTGTCGGCATTATAAATATCATTACCAATACTATAAGTAAAGTTTGCACTTAAATCAAATCCTTTGACGCGACCATTGACCGTAAATCCGCCCACAGCCCAAGCATTGGCATCGCCTATCACACTTTTATCCTCATCATTGATCACATGATCACCTTCGGTCATATTCTTCAACTTCAAGGTACCCGGACGAACAGTTCCTACAACGCCGGAATCATCTGCCACGCCTTCCTTTAAAATCCATTTTCCATTCTCGTATCCGGTAAAGTCAGTAACTTCGTAACGACCGTCTGTGATATAACCATACATAGAGCCAACAGGTAAACCCGGAGCTATAATATAGTCATTTCCCACCTCAGTGCTTGCCCAATAGGAAGCCTTTGTATAGAATTCCATTCCACCCAGACTCTTAACCTCATTTACATTATGGCCTAATGTCAAAGAAAAGTCTAATACATAATCTTTTTTATTAACAGCCGTATAGTTCAATGTGAATTCATAGCCCGAATTTTGCGTTTCACCCACATTCTGGTATTGAGTATTATAACCACAACCAGCTACCTGCATCTCCATCAGCAGGTTTTTCACGTTATTTTTATAAACTTCAACAGAGCCATTGAGCTTATTACTGAAAAAACCAAAATCCAAACCAACATTAAATGAATGTGTTGTTTCCCATTTCAAATTAGCATTATTCAAAGATGTACCGGCTGACAGATAAGAACTGGCAATATTCAACCAGCTACTCTGAGTCATTGCATACGTCTTTGTTGTTTGCCCCGAAGGAATGTTATTATTGCCGGAAATACCATAGCTAAAACGAAGTTTTAAATTACTCAACCACTTCTTTGTACTTTCCATCCAAGCTTCTTCTGTTATGCGCCACCCGGCAGCAATGGAAGGAAAATACCCCCAACGATTACCTTCTGCAAACTTGCTCGACCCATCGGCACGTAACGTTCCGGACAACAGATACCTTCCTTTATAGTCATAATTGGCACGTCCAAAAAAAGATACAATGTTATCGTCAGGATAATAGAAATCATCATATTTGGTTGGAGTACCTTGCGCTGAGAAGTCGAAAGCCATCCCTGCATCATAGAAAGTAGGAAATCCCTCTACACGTGCAGTAATCTTGTTTTCCTTAATGGAAACAACCTCCTGTCCAACCATCAGATTCAAATTATGATCTTTCGGCAACAAATTTTTAAAGTCATAAGTCAAAGTATTGGTATTACGAAAAGTACGACGCATAACGCTTGTATTCTGAGTTACAGGCATATTTTTATAATCAGCCTGCGTATTGTTCTGCGATTCGTAAGTCGTTGTTCCATAAAAATACTTCAACTTATTATCATAAATATCCAAACCAACGTCTGTCCTGAATGTCAGGTTTTTGATAATTTTCCAGGTAAAGGAACCATTCATATTGAAAATCTGACGAGTTCTTTCCTTGTAGTTATCATTTAATGCAGTAACCGGATCTTCCAAACCACTATCAATGTTGTTATCATCCAGCACAATATCCCCGGTGCCATCCAGTGTTAACGGAGTCTGAATAATAGAATGCCGAATGCGCCCAAATGATCCCGATGGAGTAGAATTCGAATCGCCCGTCGCATCACTTTGACCGTCTCCAAAAACCTGCGTTCTGGAATAACGCGATGAAAATTCCAATTGAGTCTTTTTATTGGGTTCATAATTAAGCTTTAAACTCAGGTTATCACGTTTGAATCGCGATGTTAACAAAATAGCTTTTTCGTTCATGTGACCGTAACCAAAGTTAAAACGAAGTTTCTCTGTACCTCCGGATACACTCAGGTTCTGACTGAATGTATTTCCGGTTCTTCCATAAACTTCATCTTGCCAATCTGTTGTTTCCAACTCTTCTGAGAGAGTTGGAATCTGGGTCCATGTGCCAATCGTATTGGTAAATAAGTCCGCCTTACCCTGAAGAGCCAGATTCTCATAACTCCAGTTCAAATAATCTTCCGTAGAAAGAGTATGGATCTTGGTTGCAGCTTTCTTCATTCCCACATAAGCGTTGAAGTTAACTGTTACTTTCCCGGCCTTACCACTTTTTGTGGTAACCAAAACAATACCATTAGAACCCCTGGAACCATAAATAGCTGTAGACGAAGCATCCTTCAATACATCAATCGACTCAATATCAGCAGTCGGAATATCAGAAATACTGCTTACAGGAAAACCGTCTACTATATAAAGAGGGGTATTATCTCGGGTAATAGAGCCTCCACCTCGTACGCGGATAATCACTTCAGCATCCGGGTTACCCTCGGGAGTTGTAACGCGCACACCGGCCAGCTTACCCTGCATAGCTTCAACCGGTGATGCAACAGGAACAGCCACCAGCTCCTGATTTCCTACCGAACCCACTGAACCCGTCATATCCTTACGCTTAATAGTACCGTAACCAATGGCCACCACTTCCTCCAGCATCTGGCTATCGTCTTCCATCACAACCTTAAGAATCTCTCCCGGTTTTGCCTGTATTGTCTTTGTTTTATTTCCTATATAAGAAAAGACAAGCGTAACGGTACGACTTTCGTTAATCGTAAAATTACCCAACATATCAGAAATCGTTCCATTTGTAGTACCCTTCACCGTTACATTAACGCCAATCAAAGGCTCTCCTGAGCTATCAACTACCGTCCCGGTGATTTTTGATTTTTGCTGAACGATCTCTGTACGTACACTTTCGGCTGCTTTCAAAGTTGTAGCCTCTGTTAGCGTTAGCCCCAAGAGAGACCAACTCATAAGTCCAACAGGAAGAATCTTCTTCCACATCACTGATTTAAAATCTGTTTTGTCCATAATAATAAGATAAGATTAACTATATTGTAACTTAGTCCTTTTTCATTCTTGACACCTCTATACCACATTGAATAAAAGCTCCCAATCCGTGTGCATCATTTAGCGGCGTAGGCCTGTTGTAATAAAAAGACAAATCTCTAGACGTTCCGGTACCGATGCAAACCCCAAGTAATTCTCCTTGAGGAGTAACCCGTTCTGTCAATGCTTTCCAGGCAATATTGACTACAGTACCATAACCAGAATCTATCCAGCCTTTGTTTATGCCTTTTGCTATACTATAAGCGAACATGGCTGTACAAGATGTTTCTGCATAAGAGTCACTCTTGTCTAACAGTTGATGCCACATGCCATTAGCGTCTTGATAACGACAAACGTCAGCTACTGCATTTTTATAGATATCCAATACAGAAGAATATGGAGGATCCTCAGAAGGTAAAACATCCAAAAGAAGTGCTAACGCATACAAACACCAGCCATTGGCACGTCCCCAATGAGCAACTCCGGGTTGATTCTCGTGCACATAATAACAATGATAAAACAACCCGTTTCGAGTGTCACGCAAGTAACGAGTAAATGCCAAAGCCTGATCCGAGGCTAATTTCAAGCAAGCTTTCTTATTGTACAAGAAGCCATACTGCGACAAGAAAGATAAACTCATATACATATCGTCTAGCCAAACAGTCTCATTGGCATCCTTCCCTCTGCTAAACGGCCCTTGTGTTATCCGCCCCTGACCAGAAAGTATATAATCTTCTATCTTTTTCAAGTAATCTACGTATTCAGCCTTCGGGTAAATAGCATTCAATTTAGCCAAAGCAGCCCCCATAGCCCCACAATCATCCAAGCTACTCATGGAGAAAAAACGATGGTACCCATAGTCACGCACTCCTTTATCATATTGATTCTTTAAATATTGGAAATTGGTTTTATCAAAGAAGAAATCAAAATTAGCTTTAACCATCTCTTGGTATTTCTCATCTTTTGTGGCTTGTGAAAGATCAATCATGGCTTGACCAAGCACACCATTCACATATCTCCATTCCTGATAATAACAAGGTATGGTACAACTTCCGTCAGTATTGACTATCAAATCGTGGTTAGACATATCACATACATGATTAGCAACCCTTTTTACAATCGCCAGTTCATCAGACTGTGCATTGGCACAAAGAGGTAGAATAAATAATAAGATCAACAATAAGTTTTTCATGTTTCGTTTCTTTTTCTCAGTGTGCAAAGAAAAGCAACTTAGTATGCATCGGGGTGAACAAATTGACAGATGAGGGACACTTATTATCATAAATCAACGGAATCAGTCAACGATTCAGCTTAATATTCCACCAATTAGTCCTTTTTTTGCACCCTAAAACCAATATTTAGGGCTAATATTGCAACATGAAACACATTATATGAATCTATAAATAATAATATCAATGAAAAGAAATCTATTATTCCTACTGCTTACACTCCTATTCTCATTCCACTTATTGGCCGAAAATTATCCCTACAGGAGTGATGTTCTCTGGGTCACTGTGCCTAACCATGCCAACTGGCTCTATCAAACGGGTGAGCATGCAACCGTTGAAGTTCAATTCTACAAATACGGAATACCACAGCATAACGTTACTGTTACGTATGAATTAGGGGGCGACATGATGCCTGCCGACACAAAAGGTTCCGTTACCTTAAAAAACGGAAAAGCCACCATACCGGTAGGCACCATGAAACAACCCGGCTTTCGCGACTGCCGGATGACGGCCACCATCGGTGATAAAGTTTACAAACACCACGTCAAGGTAGGCTTCTCACCTGAAAAAATAAAGCCCTACACCACCATGCCCGGCGACTTTCAGGAATTCTGGGAAAACAACAAAAAAGAACTGGCTACATTCCCTTTAAAATATACCAAAGAGAGAGTTGAGAAATATTGCACCGATCAGATCGACTGCTATTTGGTGAAGCTTCAGATTAATCGCCGCGGACAAGCCATTTACGGCTATCTTTTCTATCCCAAAAATGCAAAAGCCGCCTCATGCCCTGTAGTACTCACACCTCCGGGGGCCGGCATCAAAACAATCAAAGAACCTTTGCGTCATAAGTACTATGCAGAACAAGGTTGTATTCGTTTTGAAATCGAAATTCACGGGTTACATCCCGAGATAGAGGCAGAGCGGTTCGACGAAATATCAGTGGCCTTTAACGGCAGCGAAAACGGTTACCTCAGCAATAACATCGACAACCGCGATAATTATTATATGAAGCGGGTCTACCTAGCGTGTGTCCGCAGCATCGATTTCTTAATCTCACTTCCCGAATGGGATCAAAAAAATGTCATTGTGCAAGGGGGCAGTCAAGGAGGTGCTCTGGCTATGATAACAGCCGGGTTAGACCAGCGGGTAACTGCTTGCGTAGCCAATCATCCGGCTCTGACAGATATGGCCGGTTATATAGCCGGACGTGCCGGAGGATATCCTCATTTCTTCCGTACACAGGGCATGGACACCCCCCAAAAGCTTCAAACCATGGCTTACTATGACGTAATCAATTTTGCGCGCCTCATCAAAGCACCTACATACATTACCTGGGGATATAATGACGACGTGTGTCCGCCTACCACCAGTTATGCTGCTTACAATGTATTGCAATGTCCCAAAGAAACCCTGACCACTCCCATTAATGAACATTGGACATCAGAAGATACGGAACGCGGCCATTTAGAGTGGATATTAAAACACCTCATCCCATAAAACCTCTCCCCTCCTCCCTGATAGGAGTAAAATCTAGTGTAGAAAGTGGACTATTTGTTATCAGCCCTTGTAGCAACCTGTTACAAGGGCTGATAAAGCTATTTTTTCACTTCATTGAGCATTTTTTTCACCTGAAAGACTTCAAGAATCCCCTCCTTTGCGATGCAAGATAAACCCAAACTATCTTGTATTGAGACACAACCAATCTTTATTTATTAACCAAAATGTAATGAAATGAAAAACATTTTAAATTTCAATGTCAGAAAGTTATGTTTTGTTCTTATGGTACTTATAGTACAGTGCACTTATGCGCAGAACAAAACAATTACGGGAACAGTAACTGACAGTAAACAGGAACCTTTAATCGGAGTGAATGTCACCGTGAAAGGCGCTTCTTCTCAGGGGACTATTACCGATCTGGAAGGTAAATACACCCTTCCAGTCTCTTCCGAAAAAACAACTCTTGTATTCTCTTATGTAGGCTATGTCAGTCAGGAAGTAGTTGTCGGCTCTCGCAATAGGGTCAATGTAGTCATGGCAGATGATGCTCAGGCGCTCGAAGAAGTTGTGGTAGTAGGTTATGGCACCATGAAGAAGTCAGACTTAACAGGTTCGGTATCTTCCATTAGCAGCGACAAGTTTAAAGTAGGTAATGACCTCAGTCCCCAACAGTTAATGCAAGGAGCTTTTACAGGCGTCAATATCAGCCAGAATAGCGGTAAACCCGGAGGTTCCAATACCATTCGCGTTCGCGGAGGTACGTCAATAACCGCTTCCAACGATCCATTATATGTAATAGATGGTGTTCCTATTAACTCTTCTGCGGGAGTCAGTTCCAGCCACATTGCCTCCAACGGCAGCAACACCGATTATTTCGATCAGGAATCTATCAATCCGCTCTCGTCTCTAAACCCCGGCGATATTGAATCCATAAACATTCTGAAAGATGCTTCTGCAACCGCAATTTACGGTTCTCGCGGAGCAAACGGTGTCATCATGATCACAACCAAAAAAGGTAAAAAAGGTGTCAAACAGTTGGATTATAGCTTCAATCTGGGTATCGCAAGCGTAGCCAATACATTAGACGTATTAACAGGTGACGAATACCGTAAAGCAACTACAGATTTAGGACTAACACTAGATGATAAAGGAGATAATGCCGACTGGCAGGATCGGATCTTTCGTACGGCTGTATCGCAAAATCATTATCTTTCTTTTATGAGCGGCAGCGATGACACTAATTACCGGGCTTCTCTGGGATACAACGATCAAGACGGTATCATGCTAGGCTCTTCTATGACAAGTGCCAATGCTCGTATGAATGTAAATCACTCCGCTTTAGATGGCAAGCTAAAACTGGCCCTAAATCTGAGCTATGGAGAAACACACGCAGATCAGGCTCCCGTATCAAATACCGTAGGCAGCGAAATGGGTAGTAGCATGTTATACGAAGCCTACGTATTTAATCCCACATATCCCGTGTACGACGAACAAGGCGATTTCTACGACGTACCTCCCTATCGCGTCAATCCCGTGTCCTTTGCTTCCGAAATCTTAGACCAGCGTAAAAACCGCAAATTTCTGGGAAACCTCACTGCCAATTGGAATTTCTATAAACCTTTTACACTACAAGTAAATGCAGGGTATACCTACAATCAAACCGACAGAAATTCCTACATATCCAAAAGCAATTTACTCGGAAACAGTAACAACGGCTACGTCAGCGTACAAAAGCTGTCTGACTACTCAAAACTATTGGAAACCATCTTAAAATACAATCAGAAGTTTGGTAAACACACAGTAGACGCTATGTTGGGCTATTCTTACCAATATTTCTATGATGAAGGCAATCACACACGCGCCTACGGATTCTTGTCAGACACCTTCAAGTGGTACAGCCTTTCTGCTGCCAAAACAATAGAAAGTATCAGCAGTTTTGCTCAAAGCAATACCCTGATCTCCATGTACGGACGTCTTAACTACAACTACTCTGATAAGTACCTCGTCACTGCCACCGTTCGTCGAGACGGTTCCAGTCGTTTCGGTGCCGATCACAAATGGGGTGTCTTCCCATCGGCGGCTGCATCCTGGCGCATATCTCAAGAAGAATTTTATCACAGTGACATACTTACCGATTTGAAACTCCGTTTAAGCTACGGCATTACCGGTAATCAGGAAATAGGAAACTATAATTCATTAAACACCTTAGGTGCAAGCACCAGCGGATACCTGGTAGGAGGTGAAAAAGTCACCATCGTACTACCTCAGCAATACTCTAATCCGGATATTAAATGGGAGCAGACAGCGCAAACAGATATTGGGTTAGATTTCGGTCTGTTCAACGGTCGCATACACGGTAGTATTGATTATTACTACAAAAAAACAACCGACTTATTGCTTTCCGTAGCCGTTCCTTCTCCTTCCCTCATCACCTCTCAAATTGCTAACGTAGGATCCGTGAAGAATCAGGGTATTGAAATTGATTTAGGTATTGATCTCCTTCGAACCAAAGACTTATCATGGGATCTTAACCTTAATTTCAGCCGTAACAAGAACGAATTAATCAGTTTGTCTAATGGTAAGTGGTCTGGCGAGAACATGAAAGTGGCACCTTGTCAAGGTCAGGGTCTTTCGGGCACATACGCGCAGCTAGTTATGCCGGGACATCCTCTGGGTACTTTCTACGGAAAACGGTTTACAGGTATTGTCAATGGCAAAGAACAATTCGCTAATGACGGTGCCTCCGAAATCATCGGAAGCGCGCAGCCTGATTTCACATACGGCATTGCCACTTCCTTGCATTATAAAAACTGGAGTCTGAGCATGAATCTGCGTGGTAGCGTAGGCAACGATGTGTATAATTGTACCGCCAATAACCTGGCTTATTTAAATAACCTACCCGGTAGAAACGTACTCAAAGAAGCTGTTACCGCAGGCGTCAATCGAGAGGAAGCCAAGGTATTCTCTTCCAGATTCATTGAAGACGGCTCATTCCTGCGCATGGATAACATCTCATTGGGTTATGATTTCAGTTACAAACCGCTACGCATAAACCATGCACGGGCCTTTGTCTCTGCTCAGAACTTATTCGTCATCACCGGATATTCAGGACTAGATCCTGAGGTAAACTCAGAAGTATCGAGAACAGGCATAGCGCCATTGGGTATTGATTACCTGAGTTATCCGAAAGCACGTACTTTCACGATGGGTATCAATGTATCATTTTAAAACAAAAGCAATGAAATCAACAATTATATTCAAGAATTTAGTGGCATGCCTCATTGGCGTAAGCATGTTATCAGGTTGCCTTAACCTGGACGAAGAATTATACGGAAAACTCTCACCCGATACGTATTATCAAACAGAAGAAGAAGCACTTTCTTCGGTAGTTGGTGTGTATCAATTTTTGTCGTATATGTCAAGAGCCGGTGGAGACGGCTGGCGAGTAGGCGAATACGGTACCGATGAGTTTTTCTGTCCGGGACGTGCCAGCGGCGGGTGGTATGATGAAGCCAATATGCAAATTATGGCTCACAAAATCACTCCTGATAACGCTGCGCTCGAACGTGTTTGGGAGCAAAGCATCTTTAAAATCATTGGAGGAGCCAACGCCGTATTGGCCAGTATGGAAGCATCTCCTCTAAAAGATAATCTCAAAGCCCTTATAGCCGAAACCCGTGCTCTTCGAGCTTACGGTTATTACTATGCAATGGATTATTTTGGAAACGTACCTCTTTTCACCGGCGCCAAAGTCGATGCCAACAACCTGCCCCAAACGGCCGACAGGAAAACCATCTATGAGTTTATAGTGAAAGAATTCACCGAAGCGGCAGCCGATCTTCCATCCATCAAAGAAGTGAATCGTACCTCCTACTACCCACGCTTCACGAGAGAGGCTATCTATACAGCTTTAGCTTCCGTATACCTGAACGCTCCGGTTTATGCCGGTGAAGAACACTGGGGTGATGTAGTAACCATGTGTAATCATGTCATTGACACCCATGCCTATTCATTGGAAGATAAGGTAGGAGACTGCTTCCTTGCAACCAACGAATCAAACTCAACAGAGATTATTTCCTCGTTCGCAGTCGATCCCTCCAAAGGAGTAGACGGTAACCAATTTATTCTGTATACCCAAAACGCCCTTGATCAGAAAAAGTACAACCTTCCTTTTGCTCCGGCCAATGGATATTGTTTTACAGACGATGCATTGAAACGTTATGAAGCAAATGATGAACGGTTAGAACTGCTTGAATACGGTCCTCAATATTATTTAGACGGGGTAACCCCTTTAAGTGACAACAACGGCAAACAGCTGGTATTGACCACCATCCAAGATATGGTTTCTGCACAAGATAACGAGGGTTATCGTGTGTTGAAATATTCACCGGTAGGTGTAGCATGGTCGGGCAGTAACGCCGACAATGATTACGTGCTTGAACGCTATTCAAACATTCTTCTGATGAAAGCAGAAGCCCTATTCAGGCAAAGTCTGGAACCGGAGATCGCGCTAGATCTGGTAAACCAGGTACGCAGACGCAGCAATCTTTCGGACTGGAAGGAACTCACGCTGAACAAAATTGAAGAAGAACGAGCACGCGAATTTATCTGGGAAAATCAACGCCGCAAAGACATGATCCGCTTTGGTTCTTATTTCACGGATACGTGGTTCTACAAAACCAGCGTAACAGAAACATGGAGAGGCATTTATCCCATTCCGGCTATCCAATTGAATAACAATCCGAATCTAAAACAGAATCCGAATTATTAAAACATATACTTATTTTCAACAAGATGAAACATATCATTCTTTGTTTGTTAGGGTTGGCCATTTCGATGGCCGCCCTTTCGCAGACTGTAAGGGGCTATGAATTAGAGCGTGACATGCCTGTATTCTTAGATCAACTAAAAAAAGAGCTTACTTATCCTATGGCATGGGGCAACAGCCCTGTTAAAGAGTTTAGCGAATGGCGAATACAGGCACGCTCCACTGTTTTTGATGCCATGCTGGCTCCTCCGCCTCCTGCGTCAGATTACCAAATGGAAGTCTTGGCAGAAGAACAGCGAGGCAGTTATTGCGCCCGTAAAATCCGCTTCAACTTATCGGCATACTCACGTGTTGATGCCTATGTACTGATACCGCATGGTAAAGGTCCCTTCCCTGCCGTAGTACTCCTTCACGATCACGGAGGCCATTACTCCATAGGCAAAGAAAAGATGATTCGCCCCTTTGATGTACCACCCGCTGTGCTAAAAGATGCCGATGAGTGGGCAAAGCAATGCTACGGAGGGCAATATGTTGGCGATAATCTGGCGGCACATGGCTACGTTGTCATTTCCATTGATGCCATCTTCTGGGGAGAACGGGGGCGTAAGGAAGGTATAGACGGCGATAAGCATACCATGGTAGCAGGACATTTTCAAATGCTGGGACGCTGCTGGAGTGCCTTTATCAATTATGAAGACATCTACACCACAAACTTTCTGGCAAGCCTTCCCGAAGTAGACTCCAGCCGCATAGCTTGTATGGGGTTTTCCATGGGAGGTTATCGTTCATGGATGCTTGCCGCACTCAGTGACAAAATCAAAGTAGGGGCAGCCGTATGCTGGATGGTTAATACCGATTGCCAACTGTCTTGGAAGTATGGGCGCGAAAACGGAGGCTTTGCCAACACCCTGCCCGGTCTTCGTCGTTATCTCGACTACCCCCACATAGCCAGCATAGCCTGTCCCAAACCCATGTTTTTCCTGAATGGGAAATATGACAAGCTATTTCCTCCCGAGGGAGTGAACGCTGCTTTTAACACCATGCACCAGGTGTGGAAAAGCCAACACGCCGATCATCAATTAAAAACAGAGATATGGGATATGCCACATGACTGCGGCATAAAGGTTCAAGAGTCCGTATTACAATTTCTTGACAAATGGTTGTAACCGGCTCTCTTTATACTCTGTCGGCGTAATGCCGTAATGCTGCTTGAAGCATTTACTGAAGTAGTGAGAATCATTGAATCCTACCATGTAAGCAATCTGAGCCATGTTATACGTTTCAGTTTCTATTAATTGAGCAGCGCGTTTCATGCGTATCTCTTTCAGAAACTCTATAGGCGATAATCCGGTCAGCGTTTTTAGTTTTTTGAAGAAGACAGAACGGCTCATATTGGCTTCAGCAGCTATTTCTTCCACAGTAAGAGATCCATTATCCAGATTTTTCTCAATGGTTTCTAACACCCCATCCATAAATTTTCTGTCGCCGGCAGAGAGAAAAGGAGTTTCCTCTTTCTCAGTCTCCACGGATACAATGGTTTGTTTTTCGGATGCCACAGGCAATAAACTGGCACAATACAAAGCCTGTAATTTCTTTCTTTGTTCAAGCAAATTAAAAATACGAGCTTTCAAATAAGCAGCACTAAAAGGTTTGGTTATGTAATCATCAACACCCAGCTTCATACTCTCAATTTTGCTGTCAATATTTATTTTGGCAGTCAGTAGTACAATGGGAATGTGGCTGGTGGTTATATTTTCACGTAAAGAGCGAGCCATTTCAATGCCATCCATTTCGGGCATCATCACATCGCTTATAATCATATCCGGTTGGTATTCCCGGCTCTTCTTTAACCCTGTCTTACCATCTTCTGCCTCTATCACATTAAAGTACGGTATAAAAATCGTTTTCAAGAAGAAACGCAGTTCCTGATTATCTTCCACAATGAGTACCGTTTCTTTTTCCTTATCCATTTCTTCCTTTCCGTTACCCATAAACGAGTTAATCTGTACCGGTGGCAAAGCTCTTTCAGGGTCCGTTAATATCCGATCAGACAAAATGTATTCTGTAGACTCCTCAAAATGGCCTTTCCCTTTGAGGAATGTTACAACAAACAGACTCCCCTCTCCGGGGTTGCTGCGAAAACAGATGCTGCCATGATGCATTTCTACCAACTCTTTCACCAAAGAAAGCCCGATACCCGTGCTCGATTGATTAAACAGATTCTTATCCAACAAACTTTCAAAGCGAATAAACAACGACTTTTGTTTGTTTTCAGCTATACCAATACCCTGATCTTCTACTGCCACGCTTATCTCCTTTTCACCCTCAGCAATCGCCACCTTAATCTGTTTTCCTTGCGGAGTATATTTAAAAGCGTTTGACAACAAATTGAACAAAACCTTTTCCAGTTTATCCGCATCGGCCCATACAGTAAGTGAAGTAAGTTTCGTATCCAATTGAAAATCAATTTCATACTCATCCGCCAAATAACGAAAGCTCTCCATAATATGACGAACAAAGGGAATAACATCAATTTGTTGTACTCTCATCCTCATCTTGTTATTCTGTATTTTGCGAAAATCCAATATCTGGTTAATCAACCGAAGCATGCGATTCGTATTTCTTTCTACCAACGCTAACTGTTCTTTTTCCTCAGTCTTTAAGTGACCATTCTTCAGAATCTGTTCAACAGGTCCAGCTATCAAGGTAAGCGGAGTACGTAATTCGTGAGATATATTAGTAAAGAAACGTAATTTAATGTCAGTCATCTGTTGTTCTACATTTACTTTATGCTTCAGGCGGAAAATAGTAAATAGAATATAAGAGGCTATAAAGATAATAAGAACAATGAATAATACATATAAGAAATAAGCCCACGGAGTCTCCCAAAAGGAAGGAAGCACCACAAACGTCATGGTGCGGATGTTGTCCACCCATACTCCATCACTATTAGTTGATTTCACTTTCAAAAGATAGGTTCCTTTAGGCAAATTGGTGTATGTAGCCGTACGCTGATTGCCTATGTAATTCCAATTTTTTTCGAAACCCACTAATTGATAGGCATATGAAATACTATTCGGATACCTCATATCCAAAGCAGCAAACTGAATACTAAAACTATTTCGGTTATACGGTAGTTTTATTAACTTCGTATCGTCAATATTAGTAGTAAGTATACCACCCTTGTCGGGAGTGATAGTTTGTTCGGCTTGTTGAAAGTGAGTAAAGATAATGGGCGGTATATATTTATTAGTACTGATGGAATCGGGCGAAAAGAACAAAACTCCTTTAACCGTATTGAACATGAGTTGCCCATTTTGCGTACACACCGCATCTCCTTCATTGAAGCTAATATGCATCGGGAATACTTTCGACGGATAATTCTCTATTTTTTCATTGGAAGGAGTAAACTTACAAAGTTCCTCTTCTGTGGCAAACCAGAGGTTTCCTTTATTGTCTTCCTTTATAGATAATAGGATGTCAGATGAAAGCCCGTCTTTCATGGTATATGATTTGAACCTGGCACGTTTATTATCCAGTGACAGGAGTTTATTAAATCCTCCTCCGAAGGTAGATACATACATCTCCTTATTTCGGGAAAAGAGAATACTATGTACATCATTATTGCTCAGGCTACCGGCATCTGATGGAATGCGGGTAAAATGTCGGAATTTAATTTTTTCAGGTTCCTTAAAATCACCTTTGCACATTAATAATCCGGTAGTACTCCCTATCCATATATCTCCTTGAGGGCCAGAAGTCACAAAACGCGTACGATAGCACTGACTGATAGGGTAGTTTTTAAGCTGGTTTTTATAATTTATAAACTGAAAATCCAGAGCCTTTACGCTTAAATCCAAATAATTAATACCACCCTCAAAAGTAGCAATCCATAAACGGTGGTGGGCATCCTCGTGCAAACTATAAATACTATTGCCACTCAGGCTATAAATATCATCTGCATCCGCTACATACTTTTTTAATTGAAAGGTTAATGTCTCTTTACCCGGCCTGGCTTCAATCAAACCGTTTCCTTTGGTACCTATCCAGATGGTTCCATTATGATCCTGCGTAAAAGAATAAGCAATACCCAGTTCATCCCCGCTACCTGGAATAACTCTCCCATTAGCACTGAGATTACCCATATACTTCATACGTTTGTCATACACACGTATTATCTTATCCTTATTGCCAACCCATATGTAGCCGTTTGCATCCTGATAAACAGCACGTGAATTATTCCCTGGAAACTCGGAATCACTTGAATTAGCAGTAAGCAAATGAAAATGGCTTGTGTTGAAAGTTATTTTTTCTAATCCATTTCCGTAAGAGCAAAGCCATAGATTGCCCTGCCTGTCTGTAAACAGTCCCGTCACTTTATTATCAGAACTCCATCCCGATTGCAAAGAAGGATTATAAAAAGGATGAATTTTATTATTCTTTCGGTCGTACCAGGCAAGTCCTCCTCCGGGAGGATGTAGCCACAACAAGCCGTTCACATCTTCGTATACATACATTTCAGGGCGCGAATCAACAATATTCTTCCCATATTTATCTTGCAGAATAAAATAATCAACCTGTTGAGTTTCGGGGTTAAAATGTGTCACTCCGGGAATGTTAAACCTCAACCAGATATGAGAATAAGAATCAATATACACCTCTTTTATGTGGTTATCTTTCAAGTCTTTGCAAACAGTCGTATTGTAATGACGAAACGTATTATTTGTAAGATTATAAATGTAAAAGCCATCGGTTTCAGTACCAATAAATAGTTTTTCTTTCTTCAGTGCATGAATAAACGTCACAGAAGAAGGCGTAGTTAATTCTTTCAACGAGAAATGCTCATTGGTAAACTCCCACACACATCCCTTAGCGGAGGTGAAGTAAAGTGTATTTCCACGTTCCAGCACTGCATAGAAAGGTCTTTTTCCGGCTTTAGGCGGGGAAACAAAATAAGCAAACAGTCTCTTCCCTTTTCCCTCACAACTTAACTTATAAATACCATTATCCGTCAGTAACCATTGGTTATGAGAGCGATCAATGTAAATCCTGTTTACTTTTTCCTGATACGACACCTGATGCTCTTTGAAAAAATCACGGGCTGTCATTTCGTGCGTATCGGGGTTGGTAGTAATATGAATCAGCTCTTTTTGCGCAGTAGTGACCCATACATCTCCCGAAGGGAACACATATAAGTCCTGCGCAAGATAGTTCTCATAAGGTATGGCTTGAAATTTCTCTGTTTGAGGATTAAAACGAAACACCAGATGATCATAACTCTGCACCCATATATATCCGTAAGGATCTTCTTTTATATTATCAATCCGGTTATTAGACAAGCTAATCTTATCTCCGGGATGAGCCTTGTAGTTTCTGAATTCATACCCGTCAAACTTGTAAAGTCCGTCCCACGTGGCAAACCACATCAAGCCCTTACGATCTTGTATGATACTTTGCACTGTTTTTTGTGACAAACCGTCTTCCGAAGTGTATTGCGTAAAGGTATGGGGCAACTGTGCATAACTTACATTCAAGCCCACCACATACATAATTAAGAACAAGCGAAGTACTTTCATGCTTCATCTATCAGTTAAGGTTGTTAAACTAACAACAAATATACAATTATAAAACCAGAAAGACGAAAAGTAAACTACTTTTGCGTCTCAAAACAATTTAGTAGAGACAAAGCAGCTATTCTATAAATAGCCAAACCAAAAATGTACAATAACATCGAGCAAAATCCTCGTAAAAGAATGGGTCTATTCAAACAATTCTTATCATTAATCGAAAAGTATATCAATAATCCCGAATTATTATCTGCACGAAATATTGAGATTATACGAAAAATATACAAAAAACTCACTATCCTCATCGAAGTGTTAAACAATCAAAAAAGATAGAATCAGTGATTTTCCTACACTTTGCAATCTATAAATAGCTATATATAAGCCGATTATCATTTGCAAAGTGTAGGAAAATGGCATTTTTTGCCAAAAATATTCTTTGTACATTTACATCGAAAAAAATGATAAGAATCATGAGAAACACTCATTTACAGGAAGAAAACGCTATGAAAATAACGTATTTCATCAATGTGAGAAGTAAAGTATGCGAAAGCATGAGTTTGAAACAATTTATTGAACGCACCCGCAACGGTACGTGGCAACGCATCACCGAAGAATACCGACAGGCACTGGCCGACGGTAACGAGCAGCGAGCCACACGGCTCAAAGGCAACCTGCCGGCCATTGCACCCGCAGGTATCTTCGAGGGCGGACACAGTGCTGCCAACCTGGTGCAGCTCAGCGGACTGGTCGATATCGACATTGACAAGTGCAGCGAGCGGATCGAAGAAATCCGTGATCTGCTACACCGGCTTCCCTACGTGGTGTACACGCAAATCAGTCCGTCGAACAACGGGGTAAAGTGCCTCGCGCGGGTCAGCATCAGCCAGGCCGCACAGTACACCCCGCTCTTTCGGCTCATCACTACACACATCAGCAACCACATTCAGTTTCCGTGTGACATGCAGTGCTCGGACGTAAGCCGGTTGCAGTTTGTGTGCCACGATCCCACCGTGTATTACCGTCCCGATGCCATCACCTTTCAGGAACACCTGGACTTGGAGGGCGAATTGCCGATAGAGTTCCCCGAGCCGCCACCTGCCACACCGGTACTAACCGATGCAACAGCTCTGCCGGGCAAAGGAACCGCACTGGCGGTACTCGAAGAGGTACTCCGCGAAATTCCCTTTTTGCGGGGACACCGAAACGAGTGCATGCTGCGTTTGGGACAGCGCATACGCGTAAAGGATTTTTCACACGAGGAAGTAGAGAAAATGATTTCCTTAGCCGGTGATAAGTTGGCTCAACCCGATTTTCCGAAGGAAGAAATACGCCGCACGTTACTATCTGGTTATCAGTATGTTAGCCGTAAAAAAGCAACCGATGAGAAAGAAACGGAGGGTTCTTCGAGGCTCAAATCTCTTGGGGCGACCCATTCCGTCGGGGGTACCGGTTCCGAAGAGGATGATTTGTCCGATAATACGAACAAATTACGCAACGAGGCACCCTACATTCCCGATGAGGTTTATGAGCAGCTTCCTCCCCTTCTGCAAGATGTGGTAAAACATGCGCGTACCCCTCGCGAGCGAGACATCATGCTCATGGCCGGCATCAGCAACCTGAGCATCGCCGTGCCTCATGTGAAACTCAGCTACGCCAACTCCCTGCACGGCACACAGCTCTTTTTTGCTGTCGTGGCCCCCGCCGGAGCAGGTAAAGGGTGTGCGTTCAAGGTTAGCGGCATGGTAGATGGCATCCATCATCATTACGAGAAGATACACCAGATTCAGATGAAAGAGTTCCAAACCAACATGCAGGCGTGGGAAGCCCAGCGAGATGCCGCTCTCCGCAAAGGTAACTTCAAGGAAGTGGATCCCAAACCCGAAGAGCCCAAAGGCATCTACCTCAACATTGCAGCCAACACCTCGAAAAGCCGCATCGTGGAACACCTTCGCAACAACGGACCGCTGGGTGCCGTGATGAACTGTGCCGAGATCGATACCCTCTCCTCCTCCAGTAGTCAGGAGTACGGTAAGTTTGATGATCTGCTGCGTTGTTGTTTTGACGGCGACCGCTACGTAAGCTCTTTCAAGATCAGCAACGAACCCATCTGTGTGGAAGAACCTCGCATGGCGCATTGCCTGGCAGGTACACCCGATCAGTTCGTGCGGTTTATCGGAACGTTGGAAAACGGATTGTACAGTCGCTTCATGCTCATCACCATGGGTAACACCGACGAATGGTTGTCGGCCGCTCCCCGTGAAAATGTGGAAGACAGCAACGTACACTTCGCCCGCTTGTCCGAGAGGCTGTTGGAAATTCATCTCACCCTGGATAAAAGTCCTACGCACGTAAACTTTACCACCGAGCAATGGGCCTCTCACGACGCCTTTTTCAGGGAGAAGCTGAAAGAAGTGCGCGAGCAGGAGAACGATAACATCGATGCCATTGTGAAACGTGCCGGTGTCATGGTGTGCCGCATGGCAGCCCTGTTCACCACCCTGCGCAAGTATGATGAATACCTGTTGCTGCCCGAGCGTATTTGTGAAGATCGTGATTTTAACGCTGCTATGCATATCATGGCCGCCTTGCTGGAACACAGCCTGCTGCTGAGCAGTTCGTTTCCGGAAGGCAGCAGACGGAAAGCGCAAGCCCTGACTCCTTTTAATAAAATTTTAAACATCATGAAGATCATACCCGCTACATTCTGCCACACGGATTTTATAGTAGCAGGAGCCTCACTCGGTATATCTCGCAGCACTTGCAAACGACTCATAAAAAAGGCCATATCCTTGGAATACGTCGAGAAACAGGAGATTTTGTACATCAAAAAAGAGAAAGGAGGGAGGAAAAGAAACGCTAAGAGAGAATGAACCTGAGGGTGACCTCAGTAAACCCAGATAACCCCTCCGGCCCGGGTGAGAAATTCCTTTCTCGAAGGGCCGGAAAATAATAAATTTTAGTAACACGAATACTGCTTTGTCTCTTTATTGAATTGTTTGGAAAACCTCTTTATGTTTTCAAAAAACGCCTTTATGTTTTCGGAAAACATAAAGGCGTTTTTATAAAGTCTGTCTAAGGCTCCCCCAGGAAGTGCGCTATGAGTTCCACCTCCCTTTTGAGAAACACATGCCGGTGTTTGTCATACCCAATGCGTTGCAGTTCTCCCGTGAGTTCCCGGTTTTTGCGTATCCACCTATACAGTCGTTGCAAGGCCGGCGTGGCGCACAAACCCGGTGCATAGAGCATGGCAAGTTCCACCTTGGCATAGGATCTGAGGCAGAACGCCTCTTCGTTCTTTTCGTCTTTCATACTTATTTTATTACCAATTATTCTTCCATAAAGATAATAAAACAAGTAGTTTTAAGCAAGTATATTGTCATTTAATATCTTATATATTACATATCAGTTGTTATCTCATCAAACTTCATCAATTCCCGTCAAACACCATCAAACCCCGTCATTGGGGGTTGCCGCCTGTCGTACCTTTACAGAGTCATAAAGAAACATAAGTATTCACGTTTAAAGATTTAAGATTATGTCAAATTCAGTCAATTACTCTGTTGTGGAGCGAAAGAACCCTTCCAAGAAGGATGCTCCAATGAAATTTTACGCCCAGGCACAGTCCAATGGCGATGTAGATACCAACGAGATGGCTCGTCGTATCGAGAAATCGTGTACCGTGACCCGTGCCGATGTGGCTGCCGTACTCACCGCACTGGAAGATACCATTGTAGAAGGATTGCAGAAAGGCGAGATTGTTCGCCTGGGTAATCTCGGTAACTTCCAGATTGGCCTGAGCAGCAAAGGTGCCGATACCGCCAAAGAGTTCAGCGTAAGTATGATTCAGAGTGCGAAGATCAATTTCCGTGCCGGCAGTGCTTTGAGGGATGCGGTACACGGACTGAGCTACAGCCGCGTGCGCACCATTCAGGCGCAGAAAGAAACCGGTCAGAAGGAAGACCCTACCCTGCCGGTTGATCCCGTTGACCCCACCAATCCCGGTGGTGAAGACGTGGACGACCCCAACGGTTAATCCCCAGTATTCACCCTTTAATACATGAAGAAGATGAGAAAAGTAATCCAGTTGCTAGTTGAGTGCGTTATCGTGCTGCTTCCGTTTTTCAAGAAGAGAATATGCGAACCATCGATCTCATCGTAGTGCATTGCTCCGCCACGCGCGAAGACCGGCCTTTCAGCCGTGAAGCCCTTGAAGCCGCCCACCGTGCGCGCGGCTTCAGCGGCATCGGCTACCACTTCTACGTGCGCAGAGACGGCCGCATCGAGAGTTGCCGGCCGGTAGAATTTCCGGGTGCACATGCCCAAGGTTACAACACCCGTAGCATCGGTATCTGCTACGAAGGCGGACTCAACACCCGCGGTGACCCTGCCGATACCCGTACCGAGTGGCAGAAGCACTCCCTGAAGGTACTCATCAAAGCCCTCCTGATGGATCACCCCGATAGCCGCGTGTGCGGCCATAGGGACCTCAGTCCCGACCTCAACGGAAACGGTAAGGTTGATCCCTGGGAGCGGTTGAAAGAATGCCCGTGCTATGACGTTTCGTTATAAAAATCTAAAAAAGCAGCCCTAATTGTTGGCTGCTTTTTTTTATTCACTATATTTGCGTGTTGTAGTTTGCTAAGGGCATTGCATCTACATATTTTAAACTATCATCTCAATAAACAAGTCTCCGTGTACCGGAGCATCAACTTGATGTTCCGGTAGCTGAGCTTTTCAGTAAATTAGTTTAAATCTCTTCAGTTCGAATCCGCCAGGAACCTTTATTAACATTGAATAACCTGTTTTGAATAAATCACCTGACTCAACTTTCAGGTTCTGCCAATCGTTGCTTGCTCTTAAATAAAGCTAGAATATCAACTGCATGAAACGAAAATCGACCCAAAGGATAGAAAGAGGTTATAGTACTAATATAAGACCTCAAATTCGTAATGCAAATACTCACTCCAGAATTTAAGTGTGCGATTATTGCAGAGAGTGCGGTAGTTCTTTGTCAACGATCTCATCTACAATGGAAGGCACGCGTCAGATTATCGATCTTCCTGTCATAGTTCCTTTAATAACCGAACATCGGATTTATAGCAAAAAATGCACCTGTGGACATACCAACAAAGCAGATTTTCCGACGGATGTTCGTTCCAGAATATCTTACGGTCCCCGTATACAAGCATTTATATCTTACACCAACACGGCTCAATGCATTCCTTATAAACGGATATGTCAGATGCTGGAAGAATGTTTTCAGCTCAAATTAAGCCAAGGGACAGTGGATAATATCCTGCAACAAACAAGGAGAAAATCATCTCGCGCTTACAAGGAAATACGATCTCGGATTGCCCTCTCACCCGTGGTGGGAGCTGATGAAACAGGCGTATCGATCAACGGAAAAAACCAGTGGGCATGGCTGTAGCAAAACAAGCATCTTACCTATGTTTATCAAGGGATGGGCAGAGGAAAAGCTACCATTTATAACGAATTACCCAAGACGATACTCGTAACCGATCGCCACAGTTCCTATTTCTGCATGCCCACAAAAGATCATCAGATTTGTCTGGTTCAGTTATTAAGAGAATTCAACTACCTAAACGAGCTGAATAAAAAGCAGACATGGTCTCGAAGATTTCTAGAGTTAATCCAAGATGCCATTCATCAAAGAAAGACCAAGGACTGGGAAAACATTCCAAGAAAGGAGTTTGCTCAAAGACTCGAAGATTTATTAAACGAACCCTTGTGACAATATCAAAAAGAGTTTTGGGGATTCAGAAAAGCTTTAGAGAAGATGAAAGAATATATATTCAAATTCCTATACGATCCCGATGTGCCATACGACAACAATGATTCGGAAAGAGCAATAAGAATCATTAAAACAAAATTAAAAGTATGCGGAAGCTTCAGGAGTCAACAAGGAGCAGACACATTCATGCAATTACATTCATTTGTAGATACGGCAAAGAAAAATCAAATATCAAGATATAAAACTCTACTGGCAAACACTAAATTGCACGTAGAGGAAAATACTATACCTAAAAAAGAATCTGAGTAGTTACCTGATTTCCGTTTCAAAAACATCAATCAGAAATTCATCATTGATAGATAACTTTTCAAATTTTTGAAAGTTACCTTTCACTTCTTTCATTTCCCTGGTTGCAAATATAGACATATTATTTTATTACTAAACTTTTCATTTTTATTTTTGCATAGATAGTTATATGTTACTAAAATGAACCACATAGCAAATGTCTCTAATCTTATAAATGGGAGTTGACCCCCAGAAAAAACCGGTTATCAACTCCCTCAGAGTTCTCCTTAACTAAAAAAACTATCATCTTAAACAAGCTTACGGGGAAAACTCTATTATTCCTACTCTACAATTTTACTTAATATTTTTTTTTGAAACATAATAAAAAGTAAATACTTTTGATTAAGTTCTTAAAGTAATTAATGAATTTTGGACGAGTAAAACGAACTCCAGTACTTCCTGACACCCCTACTTGGTTTATAGGGCAAGGCAAATAAAGAAAAGATCCTCCATCATTTATATAATTTCTTATACTTCTATAGAGGATATGTTCAAAATAAATATTCTGTCCATCATTTATTAAAGCAAGATTAGGAAAAAGATAATTTACATAAAAATCATTACAACCAATAAAAATATCAGAAATAGCAAGTTTTTGCTTATTATATATTTCACATATAACACCATCCCATTGTGCATTAGTCATTAGTTTAGACAAATAAACAATAGCATTTAAATTAAGTACCACATGACGACCTGAAACCTTAATAATACACTCGCTATCAGCCCAAAAGACAGAATGCTCTACAGCATATTTTAAAATCAATCCTTCTCCATATCCTTTTCCAAGATTTTTATCATAATTATTACCATAAAAAGTTAAGCATTCAAGTCTACCTCTTGAATCTTCATCAAAATAAAAACTTAAATCCACTCCTGTATTTTCAACAACTAATATTTTAAAATTAGTATTATTTAAATAATAAGATATTGAGTCAATATAATGCTTTAATCTTAGGTTATTATCTTGTAAAGCTGTAAATGCCATATCCTGAGGATTAACACAAGCTGTCAAAAAAAGAAGGATTCTTTTTTGCATATATTACATTTATTAATAGTTATCATTATTATAAAAGCAATGATAAGAATTTTATTCTTTTCAATAAAGAAATTACAATTTCATTTTTAAGAATATATGATTGCAAAAGCAATACATAAAATCCGGTGAGGACACACACCAAAATAATTATTAAAAAACTATTTTGAAGCATTTGTTTTATTAGTAATACAATTAAAAACAAAGGAAGATGATACAATAAAACACGCACTAGTTTTCTAAAAGGGAAAGCAAATTTTATAAATTTATAAACAAAAAATTGAGCACAACAAAGGACAATTAACTCAGAAATTAACCAAACGACGGAAGAGCCAATACTCATCAAACTAGGCACCAATATAACATTCATCATTACCCCCCAAAAAGCGCCTATAAAAGAATTAATCAATATCGCTCTATCCTTTTTTAAAGGCATTAAGATTTGAATTACTAGTATTTGCTCATATCCTATTATCAAAGTCAATGGCATAACCAGCTGCATTGGAATTATAGCTCCTTCATATCCATTCCCCGATATAAGGTAAATTATATCTGATGCCATTATTGTTGAAATAACAATGATAGGTATTGAAAAACCCAATAAAACATCTACAGATTTATCAAGCAAACTATGAAATTCCAACATTTTATTTTGGCTTACTAGCAGACTCATACGCGGTAACAAAACACCTGTAAAAGCTGTATATAAAGCCAATATAATAGTAAATATTCTTGTAGCTGTTGTATAATATCCAACCTCAGTATCACTAGACAAAAATCCGAGATAAGCAACATTAAAAGACGTATACATTGATGTTAAAAAATTATACACACCTAAAGTAAAGAAAGGTTTAATATATTTTCTCAAAGATATTTTTTTAACAGATAAAAAAATAAATTTCCTTGCATAAAAACAATTAATTACAGCATTAATAATTATCGTAGAAGTAGCAATTAAATAATACAATGGGTAATCATCGGATCTACGTACAAAAACAAATATCGCCAAAACATAAATAACTTTCACCACCAAAGTACTTAAAGTAATATACTTAAATTCTTCAAGCCCTTTATACAACCATTCTAACAAAAGAAAATTAAAAATCAATTTAAATACACCAACAAACATAAGTTCTTTATATTGAAATAAATGAGGTATATATATAATTGAGATAATTAATATCAATAGAGCCATTAATGTAGAAATCGCATTTAAAAAAAACAGACATTTAAAAGCGCAATTCAACGCTTCTTTATTATACTTATTTTTTGCGATTTCTCTAATACCAATGACACCTATTCCCATCATGGAAAATAGTATAAAATAATTAATTATACTATCAACAAAATTACAAACTCCAATATTATCAACCCCTAAAATTCGAGAAATATAAGGATAGGTTAAAAATGGAAATACATAATTTGCAGTAGTAAGAATGCTACTATATAGAAAATTATTTTTTATACTTGACATATCATTAAATAATAATAAGAACTACGTATTTCGACAAAAAAAGGCAAATATCAAAACACACATATAATCATTTTCCAAAAAAATACTTTATTCTTTGCTCCTCACTAAGTTGGCAGATCAGTAATACCCCGTCTTTCTCGGCAACGATGTACCCGTCCAGCCCTTGTATGACCACCTTGCGTGCCTGTGAGGTATGCACCATGCAATTACTGCTCTCGTAGAGTTTCACCTCGGGAGCCACTATCGCATTCTTCGCTTCATCTTGTGGAAGCAAGCCGTGCAGCGCCCCCCAGGTGCCGAGGTCCGACCACCCGAACTCTGCCGGCAATACATAAATTTCTTTTGCCTTCTCCATCACCGCATAGTCGATGGAGATATTCTCGCACGTAGGAAAGTAGCGGGCGATAGCCTCCTCTTCCCGTTCCGTGAACAGATCCGCCTCCATGCGATCGAACACCTGAGCCAATGCCGGCACATACACCCGGAAGGCCGTTGAAATCGTTTTCACGTTCCAGATAAAGATCCCCGCATTCCAGAAAAAGTTCCCGGCTGTCAGGTACTCCTCCGCTGTGGCTCTGTCAGGCTTCTCCTTGAACGCCTCCACGTGACAAATCTCCTTGTCGCGCAGCAACGCCTCCCCTGCCGCTATGTAGCCGTACCCCGTCTCCGGACGATTCGGTTTCATGCCCAGCGTGACGATGGCATTGCTATCGGCCGTGAAGCCAAGGGCTTTCTTCACCACCCGTTGAAACTCCGGCACATCCAGCACCAGCTGGTCCGACGGCGTTACTACGATGTTCGCGTTAGGAAAGTGCTTCTTTATCTTCCAGGACACATACGCTATGCACGGTGCCGTGTTGCGCATGCAAGGCTCCGCCAGGATGTTACATGCCGGTATGGCAGGCAACTGCTCCTTGACGATGGCCACATACTTCTGTGCGGTGACCACCCATACATTCTCCGGCGGACAGATGTCGTTGAAGCGTTCTGCCGTGAGTTGAATGAGCGACTTCCCGCATCCCATTACGTCGATAAACTGCTTGGGGCATTCCGGTGTGCTCATGGGCCAGAAACGGCTACCGATGCCGCCGGCCATGATGACTATGTGTGTGTTTTGCATGGCTAAAATACTTTAAGAAATTATTCCACCGTCACACTCTTTGCGAGGTTACGGGGTTGGTCCACATCCAGCCCTTTCATCACCGCTACGTGGTAAGCCAATAACTGCAACGGAATGACCGTTAAGAGTGGTGACAGGCAAGCCAGTGTAGCGGGTACTTCGATGACGTTATCTGCCAATCCTTTCACCACTTCGTCGCCTTCTGTTACAATGGCCAAAATGCGACCTTTGCGAGCCTTTACCTCCTGAATGTTGCTCAACATCTTCTCGTACAACTGGTGATGCGTGGCAATGACTACCACGGGCATCTCCGCATCCACCAACGCAATGGGACCGTGTTTCATCTCGGCAGCCGGGTACCCCTCGGCATGGATGTAACTGATCTCTTTCAATTTCAAGGCACCCTCCAACGCTACGGGGAAGTTATAACCACGCCCCAGGTAGATAAAGTTGCGTGCATAGGTATAACATTTGGCTAACTCGGCAATAAGCTGATCACACACCAACATTCGCTCCATCTTATCAGGGATGGCTGCCAATTCCGTTACGATTTCTTCGTATTCGGCTGTTGAAATGGTTTGCTTTTCCTTGCCCAAGCTCAGAGCCAGCATGGTAAGCACTGTGAGCTGCCCGGTAAAGGCTTTGGTGGAAGCCACACCTATTTCAGGACCTACGTGTATGTACGTACCCGTATCTGTAACTCTTGCGATGGAGGAACCTACCGCATTGACAATACCAAAAATAAAAGCGCCTCTTTCCTTAGCCAGGCTGATAGCTGCCAAGGTATCTGCCGTTTCGCCCGACTGGGAAATAGCTATTACCACATCTCGGGCATCAATCACCGGGTTTCGGTAACGAAACTCCGAAGCGTATTCTACTTCCACCGGTACCTTGGCAAAGGTTTCAATCATCTGTTTGCCTATCAAGCCTGCATGCCAGGAGGTGCCGCAAGAGACAATGATCACGCGCTTGGCATTCAGCAGGCGTTCGCGGTGATGGGTTACTGCCGATAGCACCACCCGTTTTTCTTGTTCCAGCAAGCGTCCGCGCATGCAGTCTTTCATGGCCTGCGCCTGCTCGTAAATTTCTTTGAGCATAAAATGCGGATAACCCCCTTTTTCGAGCATACCGATATTCATTTCAATGCATTGCACATCGGGATCCACCGATTCATTCTTCAGATTGCAAATCTGCATCTCCTCCCCACGTTTCAGTACCACAATTTCTTCGTCGTTGAGATACACCACGTTTTGGGTGTATTCAACCAGCGGGGTTGCATCCGAGGCGATAAAGAACTCTTGGTTGCCTTCACCCAAACCGATAACCAGCGGACTGCTTTTGCGTGCCGCAATAACCTGATCGGGGTGATCTTTATCGACCAATACAATGGCGTATGCGCCTATGACCTGATTCAGTGCCAGACGTACAGCTGATACCGTGTCTACACCCTGTTTTTCTTTCACATATTCAATAAACTGCACCAATACCTCAGTATCGGTTTCGCTTTTGAAAGTAAATCCGAGTTTGGAAAGCCGTTCTTTGATAACCGAATAATTTTCGATGATACCGTTGTGCACCAACGCCAGCTTACCCGATTGCGAAGTATGCGGGTGGGCATTGCCCGACGACGGAATGCCGTGTGTGGCCCAGCGCGTATGCGCGATACCCAGAGTTCCCGTGAGGTCACTGCTGGTTAATGTTTCTTCCAAATGAGCCACTTTACCTTCTTTCTTGTACACATTGAGCGCATCCAGTTGCGAAAGAAGTGCTACTCCGGTGCTATCATACCCCCTGTATTCCAGTCTTTTTAATCCTTTTATCAAAACAGGAAAAGCCTGTCGTGTTCCAATATATCCTACAATTCCACACATATATAGTTTATGTTTCTAGTTAACGTAAAAAGTCTTCTTCAGTCAGCGGCATATACGGTCCATCTTTCACTTCAAAAATAACCGAACCACTCTCGAGTACCTCCAATGTATGCCATTGACCAACCGGAATATGCACACCGTAGTCTTCTGTTGCTGGATTTAGTATAAATGATTCTGTTTCTTCCTTCCTGTCATTATAAAACATCACCCGAACGTTACCTCTTAATAATATATACGTTTCTGCTGTGTGCCTGTGGCGATGAATCGGTAACACAGTTCCCGGTTCCAGCGCATTAAGCAAACGTTGCGCTTTTGCATCCAACGAATCATGCAGGTTGAAATTCATTCTCAAGCGCTCAGACTTTTTGGCTTTTGCAGTAACTTCGTCTAATAATTTTGTATTTATAATCATTTGGAATTTCGTCTTTATAAACTATTATACATGCTAGTGTAGTATTGTTCATACTCACCCGAAGTAATGCTATCCATCCATTCTTGGTTATCCAAGTACCAACGTACAGTTTTCTCTATGCCTTCCTCAAATTGAAGAGAAGGCTCCCAACCCAGTTCATTCTTTAGTTTCGTAGAATCAATGGCATAACGCAAGTCATGACCGGCACGATCCGTTACATACATAATCAATTTCTCGCTGGTTCCTTCAGCGTTACCTAACAAACGGTCTACCGTTTTGATGATCACCTTAATCAAGTCAATGTTTTTCCACTCGTTGAAACCACCGATGTTATACGTATCAGCAATTTTTCCTTCATGGAAAATCACATCAATGGCACGAGCATGATCCACCACATACAACCAGTCGCGCACATTCTCCCCTTTTCCGTAAACAGGAAGCGGTTTCCCGTGACGAATGTTGTTGATAAATAACGGAATCAACTTCTCCGGAAACTGATAAGGACCGTAATTGTTGCTACAATTGGTTACGATGGTAGGCAATCCGTAAGTATCATGAAACGCACGTACAAAATGATCACTACCCGCTTTACTTGCTGAATATGGACTATGCGGATCATACTTAGTTGTTTCCGTAAAGAACGTACCATCAAATTCCAAAGCACCGTACACCTCATCCGTAGAGATGTGGTAGAAGCGCTTACCTTCCCAATGAGCATCCCAACTAAGCTTTGCAGCTTGAAGCAATGACAACGTACCCATTACATTGGTTTGTGCAAACGTAAACGGATCTTTGATACTACGATCCACATGACTTTCTGCTGCCAGGTGAATTACCCCATCAATGGAATATGTTTTGAATAACTCCATCATCTTATCAAAGTCACAGATATCCGCCTTTACAAACGTATAGTTCGGTTGACCTTCAATATCTTTCAGGTTAGCCAGATTACCGGCATACGTTAATTTATCCAGATTGATTATATGGTACTCAGGATACTTATTCACGAACAGGCGCACTACGTGCGAACCGATAAAACCAGCCCCACCGGTTATTAATATGTTTCTTTTATAGTCCATCTTTTATAGCAAATTTATTTATTTCACATTTTTCTTTAATTCAGCAATACATTTAATCAATGACTCCTTCCAATAAGGAACCGTAACCTGAAATGCCTGTTTCACTTTCGTTTTGTCGAGAACTGAAAAAGCCGGTCTTTTTACCTTACTGGGGAATTCGTTGCTGTGACAAGGCTGTATGTTACATTCATTACCACTTAAAACAGCTATTTCCTTGGCAAAATCATACCAGGAACAAACTCCTTCGTTGCTATAATGGTAAATGCCTTCTTTGCCATTGTATAAATCCTCTTCTATAATTTGGTAAATCAGAGCTGCCAGGTCAGCCGCATAAGTAGGAGTACCCACCTGATCAAAAACCACGTTCAGCGAATCACGTTCTTTGGTTAATCGCTGCATGGTTTTTACAAAATTATTGCCATAGGCCGAATAAAGCCATGCCGTTCTAAAAATAAGCGAGCTACATCCCGAATCAATGATACTTAATTCACCGGCCAGTTTTGTTTTACCGTAAACACCCAGCGGGTTGGTCGGTTCATCTTCTTTGCAAGGTAAATTCTTATCCCCCTGAAATACATAATCCGTTGAGACATGAATCAATGTTGCTTTATTTTCTTTGCATGCGTTTGCCAGAATTGCGGCAGCCTTATCATTTAGTAAAGCAGCCATTTCCTGATCATCTTCTGCCTTATCTACATTGGTATATGCCGCACAGTTCACAACCACATCAATGGCATGCTCCTGCACAAATGCAAAAACCGCTTTTTCATCCGTTATATCCAATTCCTGCACATCTGTATAATGATACTGATTGCTGCTATGAGCAGCAACAACACGCATCTCGTTCCCTAACTGTCCGTTAGCTCCGGTTATCAGAATATTCTTCATGCTCAATTAATATAGATTCTCGGAATAATCAAATAACCACTCAGCCTCCTTTAAAGGAACATTCAGCTTATCTTTTTCTGAAAGCAATATCTTATCAGCCGGTACTATCCAATCAATCCCTAAATCGGCATCATCCCAAGCCAAGGATCCTTCACATTGAGGAGCATAAAAGTTGTCACATTTATATTGGAAAACCACCTCATCGGTTAGCACCACAAACCCATGTGCAAACCCACGCGGAATAAAGAATTGACGATGATTCTCTTCTGTCAATTCCACCGCCACGTGTTGACCGAATGTAGACGATCCTTTACGGATATCAACCGCCACATCGAGTACAGCACCCTGCACTACACGTACCAACTTGCTTTGTGCAAAGGGAGGTTTCTGAAAATGCAATCCACGAAGCACCCCGTAACTTGATTTGGACTCATTATCTTGTACAAACTGAGTTCTACATACCTTTTCTTCGAATTCACGTTGCGAGAAAGACTCAAAGAAATAGCCACGAGCATCCTTGAATACACGTGGTTCAATGATGACCACTCCCTCTATAGCAGTTTTAACGACTTCCATTTTATTTTGTTTTAAAATTCTTCTGCCAATTTCAGCAGGTACTGTCCGTATTGATTCTTCAGCATGGGTTTAGCCAGTTCGCGTAATTGATCAGCTGTAATCCAACCTTTTTTGAATGCGATACCTTCCAAACAAGCCACCTTTAATCCCTGACGTTTTTCTATTACTTCAATAAAGGTACTAGCTTCACTGAGTGAATCGTGCGTACCCGTATCCAACCAGGCAAAACCACGACCCAATGTTTGTACTTTCAGTTCGCTGTCTTGGAGGAACACCTGATTTACAGTCGTTATTTCCAGTTCCCCACGTGCTGATGGTTTGATGTTCTTTGCCACATCAACCACTTTGTTCGGGTAGAAATATAACCCTACCACCGCATAATTTGATTTAGGATGCTGTGGCTTCTCTTCAATACTCAGGCAGTTGCCCTCTTTATCAAATTCAGCTACCCCGTAACGCTCCGGATCACTTACATAGTATCCAAATACCGTTGCCTTTTGATCCTCTTCCGCTGTACGCACGGCTTCCTTCAGCAAAGCACTGAATCCGCTTCCGTGGAAGATGTTATCACCTAATACCAAGCACGCAGAGTCATTGCCCACAAACTCTTCACCAATGATAAATGCTTGCGCCAACCCATCCGGAGAGGGCTGTTCAGCATATTCAAAACGAACACCGAAGTCAGAGCCATCACCTAATAGACGTTTAAAACCGGGAAGATCTGTAGGTGTTGAGATGATTAATATCTCACGTATACCTGCTAACATCAAAACCGATATGGGATAATATATCATCGGTTTATCAAAAATCGGCAACATTTGTTTGCTTAACCCCTTGGTGATGGGATATAAACGAGTACCGGAACCTCCAGCTAGTACAATTCCTTTCATAAAACTTATTTTGCAATATGTAAATAATAATACTTCTTCATAAATAAAACATAAATAACAGACAGTAACACTAATATTAATAATAAGTATTCATATCTATAGGATATACAAAAAAAATATCCTATAGATATAAAAGCCTGCACAGCCATATAAATCAATGAAACTTTAACATGCGACATCTTAAGTTCATTCGCCATAATCTGATACAAATGTTTTCTATGAGGCAAACTTATATTTTCGCGAAGCAATAATCTATGTATTACAGTTAATACAGTATCCGTACCATATACCGCCAATAAAACAATATAGCTAAAATCGCCAGTTTTTATGATAAGTAACCCCATAAAAAACAACAGGATAAATGCTATACTTACTGAACCAACATCGCCAGCAAAACATATTGCTTTTTTTCGAAAATTGAAACTACTAAAAACTAATATAGATGCTAAAATTGCTAATAGTAAATCATTGTCAACGTATTTAATTACATAGCGATTAATATATAGCAATACTGCTAATGCCACGAAAGAATATCCGCCAGTAATACCATTAATACCGTCCATGAAGTTATAAGCGTTAATAATTGCAGTGCAAAATATAAGTGCAACGACCAATGTCCACCACGGGAGAGAAAATAAGTTCCATTGGTAAAAAAGTAACGCTAATGCCGAGAAATGAAACAATAGCCTAGTATACTTAGATGCAGTCTTTATATCATCAACAAAACTAATGAATGCAATCAAAGTCAATCCAATCATAAACCACGGATATTGTAGCCCAGAGAAAAAGAAATAAGTCAACGTTCCTATATAGAAAACAATACCTCCTCCCCTTAAGGTGATTCGATTGTGTGAACTTCTTTCATTGGGTTTATCTATGACATTGTATTTATCTGCTATTTTAAAATAAAATATTTCAGCCAGATAAAGCACTATAAAAACAAGTATAATGTACATAACTAATAAATCTTATAGTTTTCCAATACATTCATTGGTTTCCATCCCAATTCATGCTTTGCTTTTTCATTACTAAAAGTCAATGATTTTGTTATTTTTGATAATTTCAAAGAGTTAATAGGTGCTTTATCACCTATACAATCACCAATTAGAGCCATTATCTTTGCTAAACGATAGGGGATAGAAAACGGTATATTTTTACTTAATTGATGGGAAATCAAAGATTCTAATTCTCTAAAAGAAGGGTGATTATCATCACAGACATTATATATACCTCCCTTTTCAACAAGAAATGGAATTAATTTCGCAATATCTTGTACCATCAATATACTTTTTCTAGCTCTTCCTTCTGCAACTGACATATATTTTCCAGTTTTAATGCCGTTTACCATCGCTCCTAAATTACCTGGTGCATTGGGACCTGCAATCAAAGAAGGACGAATAATACTAAGAATAACATCATGTTTCATACACCATTCTTCAAGAAATTTTTCTGCCATTATTTTACTAAGCGCATAAGGAGAATCTCCATTTAATGGATGGTCTTCGTTTATATGTTCTCCAAACTCACAACCATAAACAGCAACAGTACTAATAAAAATAAAAGATTTGGGCAGACCAGCAACTTCTAATGCAGAACAAAGATTCTTGGTTCCTTGTAAATTAACATCAAAGAATATTTGTTTTTCTAATTCTGTTTTAGGCACTAAATGAGCTTTCCCAGCAGCATGGAGTACCAACTCGTAGCTATCTGATAAAACAGGAACTTTTTGAGATATATCAACTTGATAATTATCCTGAGATGTTAAACCAATAGTTGAAACTTTATAATCTCTTTTTAATAATGGGAGTATATTGTTTCCTAAGAAACCCGATGCACCTGTAAATAATAAACTCATGATACTTATTTAATATAATATTTTCTTTTTGTCACATTATTAATAGTAGAACGCTGCCCATCAAATATCCACCCCCATTTATTCAAATAGTAAATTGCTGCTTTTATATGTATCCACAGCAAACGAAGACTTTTATGCGAACCTTTCTCAAAATTATGAATAATTGAAACTTCAGGATAGTACATCGTTCGATACTTCATATGTATCCTCCGATTTAAATCTGTATCTTCACCGTACATAAAAATGCCCTCATCAAACCTACCAATTTCTTCTATAACAGATCTTCTTAAAAACATAAAACAACCAGAAAGATACGGTACATTCATCTCTTTATCATAATCAGCAAATCTCATTTCTAAATTATGGTCTATCCTATCCTTTATAGATTTAAAGGGACAAAACATTCTCAAAATCCAATCTTTAGGAGTTGGAAGTAATTTACATAAATACTGCAATTCTCCATTAGGATATAATACTTTGGGCATAACATTACCAACATCTTCATTTTTCTCCATGTATTGATACAACTTTTCTAAAGTTCCTGCTTTAAACTCTATATCAGGATTTAAAACCAGATGATATTTACCCATTTTGGAAACATCACTCATGATTACGTTATGACCAGCCCCGAATCCTTTATTTGAATTCATAAAAATATATTCGATGCGTCGATCGGTACATAACCGCCTTATTTGGTCTGTAGGAGAATTATCTATAATATATAGTTTTAACTCAAGCTTTGAATTTAAAAAACTTGATATCGCTTTACTCAATACAGAGAAAGAGTTATTATAAGTTACTATGCAAGCTGTTATATCCATTTTATTTCAAATACCATTCATACATCCTTTGCACTCCTTCTTCAATCTCAATACGATGGTGCCAACCCAGCGCATGCAGCTTGGAAGGGTCGGTAAGCTTGCGCATGGTACCATCGGGTTTGCTGCTTTCGAATGTCAGCTTTCCCGTGTAACCAACCGTTTTCATGATCAGTTCAGCCAGTGCCTTGATGGTAATCTCTT